>MDTC01127751.1_pt1 | contig 46625 bp, 34 predicted proteins | sample 811181 | NCBI WGS metagenome assembly MDTC01 (sample SAMN05326644, study PRJNA326480) | marine metagenome | isolation source: seawater | place: Pacific Ocean: North | collected 2011 | reverse complement strand
TCGATGCCGAAGCAATTGAGTATTATCCGCACCGCGACTATGGTGAAAAGGTGACTGGTCTGAAGGAGGGTTTTCATTTTGTGAAGGGACGGGCTTTCCTTAGTCGACTGGGGGAAGCCTCCATTTATAACACTTTTTCGCGTACCATTTACTACGATAGCAAGCGTCCCGAGGGTTCGGTCACATTTCCCGGTGTAGACGGTGAGGAATTATTCGGTTCCGAATACGGGTTCGTTGTTCGCAGTGATTCGAGCGTTACCGAAGTGCTTTTCCATATTGATGATAATGATCCGACTAACGATGATGGTCAGACTGGTGCTTTCAACGGCAACGGGGAAACCGGTGATGGAAATTCAAGTGCTTGGGCTCACGCTGAAGAAATGACTTCTCGACAAGATCTCGATGCCAGTCATCCTAAAGAATGGCGTTTCAGTTATCGCAATGTGCCATCAGGAGGAGAGGACGCCACGGTGCGGATAGCCCTCAGGGAGGCCTCCTCCTCAACCGATTTGACGCTTGGCGAAGAAGATGGTCACTTCCGCATACTAGAGCGAAAAGTGAAGACTAGCGGTCCCAGTCATCGACTCTTCCTGACTTGGCCTCAGCGAGACGGTGACAAGGTTGGGAAGGACTATATTATTAAGACTTACCTAAGTTCCGAACTCGTCAATGGTCGAAGTGATGCCGATATTATCGCCAACTTAACCGTCAGCATTGACGCATCTATGATCCAAGAGGCTCCTCATGCCTCCGCCGCAGTCCAAGACATCTCCAGTGCATGGGTGGAAAGAAACGTGGTCCCGGGGTTGGCTGCGCTCGCCTACAAGCTTCCCATCCTAAGGAACCCGGTGGGGGCTCCGGACGATTTTCGTCAGACCATCATTGTGGACTACAAGGATGCCGAGGCGGGCGTCGACTTGCGCACTATACGTACTGTCGTCACAGACTTCGTAAGTCACGGTGCTGTCAAGCCTATCCTTACTGTCAACGGGGTTTCTGCCGACTACACGACCACCAATCTGTTTTTGGACGAGGTTAAGGGAGAAAAGGAAACTTTGGAAGTCATTCTCGAGGTGCCTCACGTGAAGGTAGCGGAAGTCTACACCAACCTAAACAACCGCGATCTTGCTACTGTGGACTCGAACAAAGACGGTATCGAAGACGGGATTCAGCCACCGGGCCGTGATTCAGTTTCGTTGGTTAACAACAACGGTTACTATCAAGTGCATACAATGACTTTCGACTCCAATCGCGGCGATGCGGGAGCATGGGTCTGCCAGCTTAATGCTCGCAAGACAGGGGCCTATCGCTTGTCCGCACGCTTCAAGTTGGAGAACGATGCCGATGTCTGGCACTGGTACACGAGCGATGGGCGTCGCGATCACGCGGTAGTTGTTACTCCGAAGAAGGTTCGTGGGGCCGTCATGTACGAACTGAACCCGCTCACTGTTGATGCCACTGGAGACACTTTCGAGAGTAGAAGTACCTTCGATGACTTGCACGACGAGAACCGCTGGAATCTTCAATACCTTAAGGGAATTGGCGCAAATTGGCTCTGGTTTCAACCCATCCATCCCCGTGGAGTCGACGGCCGCGAAAATATCAATGGTCAACCCTATGACCCAGGTAGTCCCTACGCGGTAAAGAACTTCTTCGAGGTGATGCCGCAACTGAGTCGTGCCAACAACCGGCCCGCCGCCATGCAGGCTTTTAAGGATTTCGTAACAGCGGCTGATGCAGAGGGAATAAGTGTCATGGTGGATGCTCCCTTCAATCATGTTGCGTGGGATGCTGAACTGGACGAGGAAGGGGTGGCAATCTTCGATACGGGCCTCCCCGAAGATGAAATTCGAAAGATACTCCCTGGTTTCTTTTCTCGTAAAGATGATTATGGCTTTCCCGCCCGTGACGAAAACGAAATTGCTACGGCTCCCGACCGCGACGACTTCGGTAAGTGGGAGGACGTCAAGGATGTCTACTTCGGCAACTACTCGGCTCTCGTTCAGGGTAACGATCCAGCCGAACGAAACTCTCATCAGAATGAGGAGGATGCCTTCGACTACGCCGGCGAAGGTTGGAATGATCTTACCCGAAGGACTTGGAGGTACTTCGCCTCCTATGTTCCCTATTGGTTGGAGAAGACCGGCCTGCCTCCAGGACAGCCACTCAGCGTTCAAGCCCAAATGGGTATCGATGGCCTTCGGGCTGACTTTGGTCAAGGTTTGCCACCCCAGCTCTGGGAGTACGTTATCAATGTGGCTCGCTCCCGCAAATGGAGTTTCGTATTCATGTCGGAGGCTCTGGACGGTGGGGCGGTCACCTATCGTTCGAGTCGACACTTCGACGTCCTGAATGAAAACATCGCCTTCGCTCTAAAGTCCTCCTCCAAACCTAGTGACTATCATGCGGCCTTCGAAAACCGCCGTACGGTCTACGGAGACAGTCTCGTACTTCTGAACAACGTCTCCCATGATGAGGAGAACCTTCACGACCCCTGGCAAGCATTCATTCGATATGCTGTCTCAAGTACCAATGATGGCGTCCCTATGCTCTTCATGGGGCAGGAACTGGGTATCTCCCGCACCTATGGATTCAGTCACTATGAGACCAATTTCGGCAAGCAGGTGCCCCACTTCAAACGATACAATTCGATGCAACCAATTTGGGATAATGCGGACTTCGGTTTGGATCAGCTTTACAATGCCTATGCGAGTATAGGACGAGCACGATCTAGTAGTCCCGCCTTAAGTTCCCCTAATCGCTATTTTCTCAACGACCTATCCACCAACGCGCCGCACGGAAAAATCCATGCAACAGCCAAATGGGAGAAATCTGTGTCCTCGCCCAGTACCTCAGATCTCCTCCTCACCTTCGTTAATCTGGAGCGCGATAATCAGCAGGCGGGTACCTTCGACTTAAGTCCGGGTGGAGACGACACGCTCTTCGGACTCGAGAAGGACCACCTTTACAATGTCTCCAACTTGGCCGCCTTTCAGGTTGAGTCCAAGGACTCGTTTCTCTGGACGCAGGCTCGATCCGGGCATGACTTGCTTGAGAACGGCATCTTCGTTCTCTTAAATCCGGTGCCCTCCGATCCAGAGGGTTGGGCGAATACTCCATACGAGGCCCAATTTTTAAAGGTACACGACCTTTCCGTTTCTCTGCTTGAAATGAACGCTACAACTGGAGGGAGCATGAAAGGTGCTGGAAGTTACTCATACGGCAGTCATGCAAACATTGAGGCGACTGCGGAACCTGGATACGCCTTCGATGGGTGGCTTGGTGCCGGGGTTGTTACCCCGTCCGCTACCCACACGACCATATCCATGACCGAACCTCGTTCAGTAACCGCCACTTTTCGTTTTACCGGAGACCCGGGGAACATGCCGACCATTTCGGAATTTATGGCATCGAACGACAAGACCCTATTTTCCGCTTCGGGAGATTCGGATGACTGGATTGAGATTCACAATCCAAGTACAAATTCTATAGATTTGAGCGATTGGTACCTGACCAACGACCCCGCTAACCCAGCTATGTGGCGCTTCCCTGTTGGAACCATTCTCGAGGGGAATGATCGCCTCGTTGTCTTCGCCTCTGGTTTAGGTCCGGCAGCAAACGCAAGTGCGGTTTCAACTCGCGCTTCCGACCTTCTTGCTCATTGGACTTTCGACGAGGGGAGCGGTACGCGTACCGCAGATCAGAGCGGCAACAACCACGACATCTCAAGTATCGGTGGTGCGACTTGGACCGACGGAAAGTTCGGTAAGGCGTTTTTCTACGAGGGAGGTTCGACTGCTCTGCCCTTGGCTGCCCATCCTCCAGCATCGGGCACCGAATTCTCCATATCTTTCTGGAGTTATGGTGACCCTGTTGAATTACCTGGCAAGAATACCAGCATCATCGAGTCTGGCGGGCTGAGTGGTCGTATTTTGAATATTCATTTCCCTTGGAGCAACGGTAATGTCTACTGGGACGTCGGGGATGGTGGTTCCGACCGGATTAACACAGCTATTGACGATAGTTACCTGTTGGGAAAGTGGTCGCATTGGGTATTTGTGCACAACCGGACTACGGGAAATCAGAAATTTTACCTAAACGGTTCGGAAGAAATTTCAGCTTCGGGTAGAACTCGACAACTTGGAACAGTAAATCGATGGTATCTTGGATCCAACCTTAATGGTAACAGTTCCTATTGGTACGGCAAAGTGGATGACCTTCGGGTGTACGGGGTGGAACTTTCCGGTTCCGACGTCGAGTCAATCTATCGTGAGAATCCTTGGCGTACGCACACGACCTTTAAGCTCGATGCTTCAGGAGGTTACCTCGCACTCATGAAAAGCGACGGTACAGTTGGCAAAATTGTCAACTATTCAAAACAGGTAGAGGACTACTCCTACGGCATACCTTCCAATAAGGTTCTTCCCTCTGATTCCTATCTCAAGTCGGCAACGCCAGGTAAGGAGAACGAAGAGGGGTTCCTGGGTTTCGTTGCAGATACTAAGTTCAATGTAGATCGTGGGTTTTTCGTAAGTCCTTTTACTCTCTCAATAACCACAGCCACTTCTGGAGCTACTATTCGATACACTACCGATGGTTCAACTCCGTCTGCTTCTAACGGGAATGTATATACGACTCCCTTCCCTATAACCACCACCACCATCGTACGGGCCATTGCCACAAAGCCGGACTATGTTGCGACCGACGTAGACACCCAGAGTTATTTCTTTCCCGAAGATGTGATTCGCCAGTCAGCCGACGGCTTTACTCCGATCGGGTGGCCCGCCACCGGTGCAGTAAACAGCCAGAAGATGGTCTACGGGATGGACCCCGACATTGTGGATGGTTTTAATACTCCTGAGGAAGTGAAAGAAGCTCTGTTTGCTCTTCCCACGCTATCTATTGCAACCGAGTTGGATAACTTATTCGGACAATCGAACGGAATCTACGTTAACGCAAGAAACGATGGTCGATCTTGGGAAAGGCCAATGTCTCTTGAACTTATTCATCCGAAAGGAAGTAAAGGATTCCAAATCAATGCAGGGATGCGAATCAGAGGAGGATACAGTCGGAGCGCAAATAATCCGAAGCATTCATTCCGTATCTTCTTTCGGAGCGAATATGGACAAGGCAATTTGCATTACCCCATGTTCGAGGACGAGGGTGTGGAGGAGTTCGACAAGTTCGACCTCCGTACTTCGCAGAATTACTCGTGGGCCTTCGGGGGGCCTGCTCACAATACCATGGTTCGTGAGGTCTGGAGCCGCGATACCCAGTCCGCCATGGGGCAGCCCTACACACGAAGTCGCTACTATCACCTTTACCTTAATGGAGTTTATTGGGGAATCTACATGACTCAAGAGCGTGTCAGCGGTACCCTCTGCGAATCCTACCTTGGAGGCGAAAAGAGCGACTATGATACAGTCCACCAAGACAGTTCCAGGCAAATTAACGCCACAGGCGGGAATTTGGAAGCTTACGACCGCCTTTGGCAGCGAACCATTGACGGATGGACGGACAACGACGATTATTTCCAAGCCCAAGGCCTTGGTGTGGATGGCAAGGCTCGAAACCCTGACTTTGAGAATCTTCTGAATGTCGACAACCTCATCGACTACATGCTTATTGTCTACTACAACGGCGATCGAGATGGTCCAGCCTCCCGCTACACCACTCCTCGGGTGAACAACTACTACGCCTTTTACAATAGGGCCAACCCCGATGGCTGGAAGTTTCCGGCTCACGACATGGAGCACTCTCTAGGGCGAGGCGAGAACAACATGGTAACTCCACTGGCCAGCGACCATCAAGACCGAGATGAAAAAAAGTACTTTACCGCTCACTTTCTTCACGAACAACTTACCTCCAATCAGGAATACGTTATTCGTTTTGCAGATCGCTTTTATCTGAGACACTTTAACGATGGGGTCCTGTCGGAAGAAAATTCAAAAGCCCGAATTGCGTTTCGTTCGTCCCAGATTGACAAGGCTATCATCGCAGAATCCGCACGCTGGGGAGACACTAAGTCCGGTATCCCAAAGAATCGCAATGACTGGGTGAACAATGTGAAAATGGTCACCGACTGGATGGTGGGGCGCAATGCCGTCGTCTTGAATCAACTGCGTACTACGCGGATCAATGCGAATTCCTCCTTTTGGTACCCGAGTATCGATCCACCGGGTTTCAGTCAACACGGCGGACAAGTGAGCTCCTCCTTCCGCCTTAGTATGTCTGATTCCAATTTGGCTCCAGTCACCATCCATTATACTCTTGACGAATCCGACCCTCGACTCGTTGGGGGAACCATTTCGCCTGTGGCTCAAGTGGCCCAAGCCAGTGGAATGCAAAACACTCTACTGCTTGATGCCGGTGCCCCCTCCAAGGCCTTCGTACCGATGAATAATTCATTTGGTTCCGCTTGGACTCAGCCTGGTTTCAACGATTCCTCATGGCATTCGGGAACGTCTGGCGTGGGTTACGATACCGCGACCACTTACCGTTCTCTCTTCGGCATTGATGTTTTGTCTGCTATGAGGAACAAAAATACGAGCGTTTATTTTCGAGTACCCTTCACCGCTACCAATTCTACGGCATTCACAAATCTCACTCTCAAGATTAAGTATGACGACGGGTTCATCGCCTATCTCAACGGCGCTAAGGTGGCTTCCGCCGGCGCGCCTTCAAATCCTGCGTGGAATGGGAAGGCAACCTCCAGTCACAGTGATTCCGCTGCCCAGCAATATGTCTCTTTCGACCTTACGCCGCATCTTGGCCACTTGCGAGAAGGGGCTAATATACTGGCCTTTCATGGACTAAACATATCGATGGATAGTTCCGACATGCTTATCGTTCCTAGGCTTGAGGCAAGTAGAATCGTGGGCGGATCGGAAATTGCCCTTCCCGATTATCTCACGACCGTGAAGGCCCGTTCCCGTAGCACTTCGGGTGAATGGAGTGCTCTCCACGAAGCCTCATTTCAAGTGGATGTCGTACCCGCCTCGGTCGACAATCTATTAATTTCAGAAATCATGTACAATCCCGCCGGAACAGGAGGCTCTGAGTATGTCGAGGTTCGTAATGTAGGAGCATTTCGCATCGACTTGACGGGAGTCACTTTAGGCGGAGCCTTTAATGATTTCACTTTTGGTTCTCTTAGCCTTGCTCCTGGCGAGAGCGCCGTTGTCGTCCAAGATATCGCTGGCTTCAACGCCCGGTACCTCGACCCCGTCTCCCCTTATTACTCTCCTAGTATCGTGGTGGCTGGCCAATGGCCGGAAGGCAAGCTGAATAATGCAGGCGAAACGATAACCCTGACTGATGGCAAGGGGGCAGGCATTCTAACCTTTAAGTACGACGACGGAGGCAATTGGCCGAGTCGCACCGACGGTCGAGGTAGTTCGCTCATCCTGCCCGATCCTAACGTCCTTGTCGGTATGACTCTCGACGAACGCAACGTTTATCTTGCCGATGGCGAGAATTGGAAGTCCTCCGAGGGCTTTCACGGTAATCCCGGAGCTGTCGAAGCAACTATAACTGGAGTCCCGATAGTCATAATCAGCGAGATTCTTGCTCATACGGATCCTCCTCTTCTTGATGCCATCGAACTACACAATCCAAGTTCTCAAGTCGTCGACTTGAGTGGCTGGCGCCTCACCGAATCCGCTTCAAGCCTACAGGGTTTTCGTATCCCTGACGGCACTGTCATTCCGTCTGGAGGCTACCTTGTTTTTGACGAAACGGACTTTAATCCCAATGGCCTATGGAATCCTAACGCGGGAGCTCGTGGTTCCGATGAATTCGCTCTCAGCGGTGCCCGCGGCGGAGATGTCTGGTTACTTGAGGCTGATGGCGCTGGTAATTTACTTGCTTTCGTGGATCATGTCGAATTCGGGGCATCGTCAAACGGAGTTTCCTTTGGGCGTTGGCCGAACGGTTCCGGGAGAAAACTCTATCCGATGAAGGAGCGTTCTCTCTTCGATGAAGCCTCTGCGACCTATCCACCTCAAAAACTTGGTGGTCCGAACCCAGGAGCGATGCGGGGTCAGATAATGATAAGCGAAATCATGTACAATCCACCTGGCGGGAATGTGGATTTGGAGTTCGTTGAATTGTACAACTCCGGAGATTCTTCAGTATCCCTTTCGGGTTGGAATTTGGACAAGGGCGTAGATTTTACCTTTTCACCTGGAACTTTGCTTAAGCCCGGGAAATCCATAGTGGTGGTCGGCTTCGATCTCAATGCGACCGAAAAACTCACAGCTTTCAGGCTCGCCTATGGCATTGGTCCTGAAGTTCTTCTTGTCGGTGGTTGGAAGGGCAACCTTAACAACGGAGGCGAAACTATTTGCCTCCTCCGACCTGATGCACCGCCAGCGGACGATCCCACTTTCACACCCATGCTTATTGAAGAAACTGTCACCTATTCAAACCTTTCTCCCTGGCCCAGCCAAGCTGATGGCAATGGAGCTTCTTTGGTTCGCAGCAAGCAGGACAGTTGGTCTGACGATATTCAAAGCTGGGGAATTTCTACAGGGACTCCTTCTCCGGGTCCATCGCCGAGTCTCAATAATCCCCCCACCTTTACGAGCCCCCCCCCGATAGCGAAGATAGCTGTCGGGTCGATGTTCAGCCACCGATTCGTCGCAACAGACCCCGACGGAAATACCCTCTCCTTCTCCTCGCCTTCGACTCCCTTTTGGTTGAATTTTAGGGACGATGTTAACGGTTCGGCCGTCCTTTTCGGTAATCCGCCTCCTTATGTACTGGGTGCTCACACTGTTGTTATCAAGGTTTCCGATGGCATCGCGAACCCCATCGAGAAAATCTTCGTTTTGACGGTTGAGGATAATACCCCGCCAATTCTAACTTTGCGGGGTGCAGCTAATCTCTTTCACGAAGCGGGTACTCCTTATGTTGATTTGGGGGTAATCGCCGCGGATGCGGTTGACGGTGACTTGTCACCGAAGGTAATGGTGGTCAACCCCGTGAACATTAGTAATCCCGGAACCTATTTCGTTAGTTACTCGGTGAGTGACCAAGCTGGTAACGAAGCGTTGGGGCTTTCGAGAACTGTGGTCGTTGCCGATACGAAACCTCCAGTTTTTGACTTACTGGGAGGTGTCGTCCTATCGCACGAAGGGGCTACCCCTTTTACTGATCCCGGAGCTTATGCTTTTGATGTTCTTGATGGAAATCTCACCGCTAATATTACCGTTAATGGCACAGTCGATGTAAATGTCACGGGGAATTACCAACTTACGTATGAAGTCATTGATAATGCTAATAATTCCGCAACGTCTATCATCAGGACGGTTGTCGTGGTCGATAATACCCCCCCTGTTTTAACTCTCGTAGGTTCGCCATCCGTCCAACTCTTGCTCGGTTCAATTTTCATTGATCCGGGAACCGTCGCAATTGATGCTATGGATGGAAATCTTACGAACGACGTAGTTGTTTCAGGTGGGATAGACATAAACGTACCAGGAACCTACTCGCTTCATTACAGCGTAAACGATGCCTCCGGGAACTCATCTCAGAGGGTTTCTCGAACCATTACAGTGGTTGGCATTCCGCCACCTGTGATAACCTTACTGGGTGGAACTAGAGTTGTTCTTGATGAGGGCGAAGCATATGCGGAATTAGGTTTTTTTGCCGAAGATTCTCTGGACGGTAATCTGACTGCGGCCGTTGTGATTGGAGGGGACACGGTGGATGCAAATCGACCCGGTTCTTATTTCGTGACCTACGACGTTTTGAATTCCAAGGCAGTAGGTGCCACTCAAGCCATTCGCAAGGTGATCGTGCATGACGTCACGGCACCGGTGCTAACTCTGTTAGGTTCGGAAACGATCTTTCACGAGGCAGTTACATCTTTCTCTGACCCCGGAGCTATCGCCAACGACGTAACTGATGGAAACCTGACCAACAGTATTACTGTTGGAGGGGATTTTGTGGATAGCGACCGTTTAGGCCTCTATGTCATCACTTACGATGTATCCGATAAGGCGGGCAACACTGCCGCCAGTCTAACTCGAACTGTAACGGTTAGGGATGATTCCGCTCCCGTAGTTAGCCTTCTCGGTGAATCGAACGCCACACATGAAGCAGGGACACCCTACCACGACCTTGGAGCAACTGCCTTTGACGCGTTCAATGGAGATCTTTCTGGCGCCATAAAAGTTTCAGGAGATGTCAATGCAGACGAACCCGGACTGTATTTGCAAACCTACTCCGTTTCCGATATGGTAGGCAATGTCGGGCAAGTGGTTAGAGCGGTTAATGTTGTCGATACTATGCCACCCGTCCTCACTTTACTTGGTGAACTTAATGCGACTTTCGAGGCCGGACTTGGTCTCGGATTACTCTACTCCAGTGCTGTTGCTCAAGATGTTTTGGATGGCAACCTAACAGATTTAATCATCGTTTCGGGTAATGTTAATGACCATGTCCAAGGAGATTATGTCATCGGCTACTCAGTTTCCGATAAGGCGGGCAATCCTTCACGGGTTCGGGAACGTATCGTTCGGATTAGGGATACACTACCACCTGTCCTTAGCCTCTTCGGGGGAAGGGAAATCACTATCGAACCTGGCTCCCTATGGATCGAGCCGGGCGTGGGAGCCTTCGACCTCGCGGACGGCAACTTATCCGGCAAGGTTCTCGTTGTTGGCGAGGTGAACGTAAATAGCATCGGTGGCTATGAGTTAAACTATTCGGTTTCGGACAAAGCGGGGAACGCCGCGTCCACCCTCACTCGTATCGTCAATGTTCGCAGTTCGGCATCACCCGTCATTACGCTACTCGGGCCAGATACGGTGAGCCTAGATCAAGGGACTGCCTTTGTAGATCCCGGAGTCATCGCTCATGATTCTTTCGACGGCAACCTAACTCATCTTATTCGAACCTACGACAATCTTGATGTGAACGTCCCCGGCATCCATCATATCGCTTATCTAGTTACTAACGCTTCTGGACTTTCCTCTAAGGAAGTTGTTCGTACGATCATCGTCAATGATCTCAATGACGCACCAACAACCAATGGCGTGGAAGCCTTCCTCTCCCCGATACGCGAAGATATTGGAAGTGGCGTTGGAAATCCAGGCGATACGGTATCCTCGCTTGTCGAAGGCATAACCGATCTGGACTCCAATGCCGTTCCTGGCTTCGCCCTTGTTGCAACCGATGATTTCAATGGAACTTGGCAATATTCTTTGGACGGAGGCAAATCTTATTTCTCCGCAGGCAAAGTGACGCAAGCCAACGCCCTCCTTCTGCGTGCAGACGATCCAAAGACTCTTCTTCGGTTCGTGCCAAGGAGCGAATTTTTTGGTACAGCCTCACTCACCTTCCGAGCTTGGGACCAAACCGTAGGTGCCAATGGAGAACGTTTCACCATAGTTGAAACTGGTGGTCATTCCGCATTCAGTTCGGATGTTGCACTTGCCGTTATCAAGGTCGAGCCTTCGGAGGACTCACCTGTCTTCACAACTGAACCAGTTCTACGCGGCAAGGCTCTTTCGAACTACTCCTACACCGTTACTGTTATCCATCCGGACGGAGAAGACTTCAGTCTTCATGCTGTCGGCTTGCCCCAATGGCTCTCCTTCGAGTTAAAAGCAGACGGTTCAGCTACTCTTGCAGGTATGCCCTCGGTAGGAAATGTCGGCGCTCATGCCGTTATTTTAAAGGCAACCGACGCTTCGGGCAAGTTTTCGGAGCAAAGCTTTGCCATCGCAGTTTCTTCAGGCAGGGTCTTCGATCTCGAATCTGGTTGGAATGGACTCGACTGGTTCGGCCAATTCTACGTGTCTTCCAAAACTTGGATCTACCATCCTGAACACGGTTGGCTTTTCCCGGGAGAAAAAGCAGGAAGCAATGATTACGGTATCTGGTTTTGGTCGGAGAGTCTTGGTTGGCACTGGACCCGCGAGGACGTTTACCCTCACCTCTATATTCGTCGTCGTCAACGTTCTGACCTAGACATCTTTCGTACAGACGAACTCTTTACCGCATTCGGTTGGTTCTTTTACCAACGGGAATCTCATCAACCCCGCTTATTTTTCGACTATAAGATAAACGATTGGATTGCCGATTCTCACTTTGCTCCAGTCCTTGTAAATGCGAATATTAACGACTCTCGAGGCGGTATTGTTTCAGGTGCGGGATCTCATGGACACGGAGACGAAGTCACTCTCGTGGCAGAACCCAATCCAGGCTATAAGTTCTTGAACTGGCGTGGTGCAATTCAAGGAGAATCACCCACCATCACTTTTATCATTACACGAAATATTTCCCTGACTGCCAACTTCGAGAAACTTTCCGACGAGGAAATACTCAAAGGGGTCTTCGATTAAAAGGGTTGAAATGTTTTTTCGTTTCAATGTACCCCTACTAGATTGCAATTGCTTTTATCACGGAAAAAACGGCTTTGCTAGTTAAGTCTACTGGTATTTTCTCTCTGTGTTAGGAAGACACTTTTATGCGTCTATCCTACGAACTCGGGGGCAATAAAGGTTTTTTTAATACCTATCTTAGCACTTTCCATACAAGGAGCTTCTACGGAAAGTGAAAGAGGCGAGTCGATAGCCGAGGACGAGCCAGTATATTCCCTCAAAGCCCGAGCGTACAGCCTTGCGCCGGATTACTCTGTTTGCTTGGCTCGCTCATCGGTGAAGACGGGTTGGACCCAGGCGTAGTGCTCTAACAAGGAACCATCTTTCCCTTTAACGCGACGTGTTACCTTGCAGCGAAGGTAGGGCAGGGCGACTTCGCAGGAAGCCTTGGCTGTGTTGCTCGTCCTTATGACTTTTCCCTTCGGTCCTATGAACTCGACCGAATAACCGGGTTTGCCTTCTTTTACTTTCCGTCCGTAGAGAATGGGTGAGGTCAGTTCTTTGGAGGTGGCTTCCTCGTCCACTTCGATCTCGATGCGCTTCGAATCACGGACGACCTTCTTAAGCATGACGCCGGAGGATGCGTAAAAATCACCGCGAGTCATGGCTTTGGTGATGGCGTCTGAAGTGAGTTCCTTGGTCCGTACCATGACCCAGCCTCGGCCAGGGTTGGATTTGCCGGGGTTCCATTGGCCGAAGTGGTGGGCGTCGTCGGAACCTACGCCATAGATAGTCATGCCTTGGGTGAGAAGATCGTCCCAAAGTTCTTCGGTGGAGGGATGCTTGTGATCGCCGAAATTCCGTACCGAGGGATGCCCGTTGTAGAGCTCGAAGAGATACAGCTTTTTGACTGGCAGCATGTCCTTGGCCTGAATCGCCCAGCCGAAGTTGGGATGATTGAGTATTGTGGCACCGCCGGCCTTGATTGTTTCGTCGACGTGCTTTTGAATGATTTTGGAGCGGTGTCCGTGGTCAAAGTGCCAAGGCACGAGGCGGTTCACGTTCATAGCCGTGCTGTGTACCGTCTTGCGACCAGTCACCTCTTCGCCGGGGAGGAGCAGGAAGTCCTTGCGGATTTCACCCTTCAACTTGACCGTCTTCGGATCGATGAATTTGTTGTGCTCGCTAAGGATTGCGAAGTGGTATCCGTGGTCGTGGTACCATTGGGCGACTACGGCGGGAGGTGAGTCGGCATGGCCACATAAGGTGGTGTGAGCGTGGGTGTTGCCCTTGTACCAACGAGCGGTTTGCCCAAGGCAAGGAATTGCAAAGATAATGGCGAGCAAGATAATTTTCATGAGGCGTCTTCCGTGTGTTGCGCTATCTCTATTCTACGAGGAGTGTTTCCAAGCTTTTCGGCACAGTCAAGAGAGTACTCTTCATGTCGAGAATCACTGTTCGTATTTAGGGAATCAATTTTTCTTATCTGTAAATTGATTTGCTTGAACGTTACTCCTCAGGTGCGGTCTTTAGGTCGTCGCTTGCAGAAGATTACTCTGTTTTCTTGTATTCGATGAATTCCCATGAATCTGGATCACCGTAAAACTGCCAAAGAACTAGAGCTTTATACTCTTTGTCAAAATTCAGATAGCGAGTGTGCGTGCCATTTGCTATCGCCAGATCAATTTGAATCGTATTCTTCTTTTGATATCGGACCTACCTGTGGTGTCATGCTCCAGTTTCCACTTTCCTTTCACATCATGGTAATTCCCGCCCTGCACCTCATCGCCCACTGACCGAAATGTACAAGTACCGTTTTCGAGAAACTGGATATGATGCTGATGTGTCGGATTTGTTTTGAAAGCATCCCGTACTACCAAGGCAATGGATTCTGGTTGGAGATTCCATGTTCCAATGACATCCTGCTCCTATGCGTATTCCTTAAGATTCCGATCAGTTAGTGATCCGGGGCAACCCAAACAGAGAATCGCGAGCACGACCAGAATTAGACTGAGTTGCTTCACTTCTTTCATGGCAGAATGTCTAGGGTGAATTGACCCCACGCTTCAATTCGTGTGGTTTTGCACTTCGTGTGTTTGTGCATGTAAGAGAGTGGCATTACATTACGGAGAAATACCAACCGTAGAAGGCTATCCAGATTCCCGACAAAATGAGTGTCCTGCTTCGAACTTGCAGTTTCGCCAGTAGCTTGCTTGCCACCCACCAAGTGATCCAAGTAAGTAGTATGAAACGCAGGAGACGAGCGGGGATGCTAACGAGAAGGAAGCTCGGGAAACTAATGCCTTTGGCACCTGCGTAAACCGAGTAGATCTTGTAGGGTCGACCGGTGATCGGTCCGTAGAAGGTTGCTTTCACTCCGTCATTTTCGATCTGTCCCTCGACCTTTTTAAGTAGTTGTTTATCTATTGCGGGGATTTCAGTCAGGAATCCTTCAGCGCCTTTTAGATTGTAGTTGCCCCAGCAAAACATTGCGGTTCCACCGACCAATGCACCGACCAATGCCCAAAGACAGGCTTTCGTCGCACGCCTTGGATCCTTGAGGGCCAAGTAGGTCAAGAGGATGTCCGGAACGATGAAGAAGACGCTTGCCTCCATCAGTCCCCATGCGATTGCCAGAAGGTTCACTCCCAAGGAGAGAAATTTCCTTCCTCGGCGAGGGCTGTCATTTGATTGGTCATGTGCTCCATGAATTCGGTTTTGTTGCCTTCCCAAGGGATGGGTTCACCAATGAAAACATCAAGGAAAAAGGGTACCAATAGAGCTTCTCCTTTCGGCAGGACCTTGCCCAAGCCGTGCATGTAGATCGGGATCACGGGGGCTTTCGGGCTTTTCTTGGCGATATGGGCGATGCCTACCTTGAAGTCGCCCAACTGCTCGGGAGCGCCGCGTGAGCCCTCGGGAAACACGATCACGATTTCGCCCCGGTCAAGGGCTTCGTTGATTTCCGCCAGAGGGTGTTTTCGCTTTGATTTCACTTCCCGGTCCAAGGGGAGAATGCCCATGATGCGCAGGGCAAACCACTTGAGCCAGGGGTTACGGAAAAAATAGTCCTGAGCAGCTACCGGTCGTATTTTGGGAAGCATGCGGAGGGGGAAAAGGCTCATAAGGGTTACGGCGTCGAGATGGCTGTTGTGGTTGGCCACTAGCACGGCGGGACCTTTGGCGGGCAATCCTTCTCGGCGACGGACATTCAGTCCGAGGACGATCAGCATGATGGGTCGCACGAAGAGGGCGAAGAAAAGCAAGCGGCAGAGCTTGTTCATTTATTGACCTATGCTGGTCCCGAAAGTTTGGAAATCATACAGCCAATAAACATAGTGAAAGAAGAGCGGAGCGGCATAGGTGAGGCTGTCCACTCGATCGAGTATGCCACCGTGACCCGGAAGAAGACTGCCGCTGTCCTTAACCTGTAGGTCGCGTTTCAATGCCGAGAGGTTGACGTCACCTACGAATCCTCCGATCCCTATTATCAACCCGGCAACAGAGGATTGCCATCCATTGAGCATGGTGAGGAATGGGCCTGCTTGCCACGCTATGACTGTCGTGGTGGACACTCCTCCCAGAAAGCCGGCCCAAGTTTTTCCGGGACTGACTTTAGGAAGTATTTTCCTTCGCCCTAGTGATTTACCCCAAATGAACTGGCAGACGTCGTTTAGCTGGGTAAGCACGACCAGAAAGAGAACAAGACCAGGTCCTGGGAATGAATCAGGTGCCTTGGACTCTCGAAGAACTAGCATGAAGGCCGTGTGACTGAGGCAAAAAACCGTCAGCATGAGCCCCCAATGGATTGTACCTGCGGCACGGACATAGCCTTTTGTCTGGCCAATCGTGACCATCCGGAGAGGCAACAACAGAAACATGTAAACGGGGATAAAAATGATGAACATCCCGTACCATTCCAAATATACGAGGTAGAATTGCAGTGGAATCGCCAAGTAAGCCCAAAACAAAACCCGTCGATCCGCCCTTCTTGTCGGAATAAGGGATAGAAATTCCTTAAGGGCCAAGAAGCTCATGAATCCGAAAAAGACGATCGATACGTTTCGGCTAAGGGTCATGGCCAGCGAAAATACCGTGACCATCACCCACCAAGAGTTCACCCGTTGCCGGAGGTTGGAAAAATCTCCGGAAGGCTTCAGCCGAATAAGCGTTTGAACAATTATCGTTGAGAGGATAAGGGCTCCGAATATTGCCGCGAGGCTCCATCGAACGGATGAATCTAGCGTCATGAAATTCATACTTTCACCTCCTGCAAGGCATGTTTGGCTCTGTTGACGATCGTTAACAATAGCAGAATTAGAATTACGCCAAATGCAGCATCAAGCCAAGGTTCTACTTTTACGCCACAGCCAATTAAAAGGCAGATCAATCCGAAGGAGAAGGCACGATCGCTTTTTCCCATGGGGCCTTCGTAGCGACGACTCGCTCCGATTTGGACGGCCACGACTCCGGTCATTTCACTAATTACGGAAAGTAGCACGATGGCGACAATCAGTTCGAGGCGAAAGCCGGGCAGCAGGGCAAGTGGCAAATAAAGTGCGGTGTCCGATACCACGTCTCCGATTTCATTGAGCACTGCGCCCAGATCGGATTTCATGTCATGTTCGCGAGCCAGCATGCCGTCGATCGCGTTCAATGCCATACGAACGAACAACATGCCCGGGATAATGAGCAGGGGCCACTTCTCACCTGGCCAAATAGCAAGGCAAGCTCCCGCCCCGATGGATAAGACTGTAGCCAAAACAGTCACCTGATTTGCGGTGACGCCAAGGTTTACCAAACTTTTCGTGATCGGTCGCAACAGACCTTGAAACTTTGGCTTTAGGTCGTAAATACTCGGCATATTTGCCATGCTTTAGTACATTCGCATGCATGGCAAGCGATATAATTGATTCCTTTATTTCTCGGATAAGCGACTCTTTTACTTCTTTTGCTTATCGCTGATTGAGGTACCGAATAATTGTTTTCTTAAAGCTTGGAGGCAGGAGCGAAAAAAGAGCATTAGGTGAAGGCAGGTGGGCAGAGTGGCCGATACGCCCATAATGATTCCAAAGTATATGTTCTTCGCGTTTTCTCGTCCCGTGGGATCCTGCAGGGCCTGAACGGCTCGAGTGGTGTATTTCTCGCTTCGAAGTGTCAGTTCTTCCGGTGCGGACTCAAACAGGCTTATGAACCATCCACCTGTAGTGAAGACGAAGAGCACCCAAAAAGTTGCGATCACTGCAATTACTAAGTCGAGCGAGAGGTGCATTACGTATTCGGTAGTGCTTTTTGCGGTGAGGGCTCGGCGAATGATCCAGATTGTGACGAAGAAGGATAGGCTATCAAAAAGGGCTCCGAGGATTCCCACTGGGAACTGCAGTTTTAGGTAGTGGTTTGCCTCTTGGGTAAGCATGTATTGCGGGAAGGCGGTGAATATTCCCCACCAGTAGCAACCTACGTTAAGGAAAACGAAGAACAGGAACAGGATCGGGAAGAATATTTTTAGTGGACCGCGACGTCGCTCGTAGACGTCGAGGATCGTGTGAAGTGAATCTCGCCAAATCGCTACGATGCGGACCATGATCGATTCGGAATTATTCGATACCGACGTGGCGTTCTTCCTCGACGGAGGTTTCGCAAGCTTCTATTATCTTCATACAGGTCACGGCATCTTCCAAAGTGGAAAGGGGCTCTTCACCAAGTCCGACTACTCTTTCTAAGAAATGCTTGCCTGTTGCCCGGATGGTATACGGATAAGCGGAATAGGTTTGAGAATGGACTACGGCGGGAGTGTTTTCCACCCAATCTCTGTAGCTGTAGCGAGTGGCGCCCTTTGTGCCGATCACCTTGATCATGAAGGTCCAGGGGTCACCCGCATGGTCGTCGGCGGCGAAACTGGCGCAAAGATGGGAGAGAGCTCCGTTCTTCATTTTCAAAGTGGCCATGGCAATGTTTTCTTGAGGTACCGAACCGTCGTTGACAGTGGCTTTCATGCAGGAAACCTTTTCCGGTTCTCCCACTGCATAGAGAGTACAGTAGGCATGGTGAGTGAGGATTTGTCGAATGACACCCGGATATCGCGCAGCCACCTCTTCGGGATGGTGAATGTTGTAGAGAACGTAAACGGCGACCAAGTCGCCAAGCTTGCCACTTTGAATGAGATCCTTGGCCCGCATCACACTTGGCTCGTATATGTAATTGTGTACGGGAGCGACCTTTACTCCCTTGGCGGCGGCGGCTTCCTTCATCTCGAGGATTTCGTTAATGGTAATGGCAGTCGGCTTTTCAACGAGTACATGGCAACCACGTTCGATAGCCATGAGGGTATACTCGTAATGAGTCTCCATGTTCGTGAGAACATATACGACGTCCACGGCTTCCATAAGCGCTTCGGGAGAGTCAAATACTTGGCAGCCGAACAAGGCGGCCTTCTCTTCGGCCCGCGAACGAGTACGGTTCCAGATGCCGAGTAGCTCGGCTTCGCGCGTTTCCTTGAGGCCCTCGGCGTGTAACAGCGAGATATCTCCCGCTCCAATGAATCCTACCTTTGTCATAATTGGAAATTTAATTTTGTAAAATGTTAGCCATAACGGCTTTTCTAGTCAAAGGAAGTAAACTCTTTTGTCTTTCCTCTCTCCTTTCATCGCGCATCGTGCAAATGACATGAGCAAAAAGGAACTCAAAACTTTGCGGGTCAGGCGATTTTGCCTGCGGCTTTTTATCGGTATCATCGTATTGCTCGTATGCGGCTTGTCCATCCTTTGGTGGCGTTTACCGAGATTGCTAGAGTCTTTTGCAGTGAAAGAGGCTGCAGAAGTAGGTTTTCATGAGCCGACAGCTGTTATCGAGCAAGTCGAACTGTCCTCCAAGGGTTCCTCCATAACGGGGCTTCGCTTGTCGGACGATAAAACGGACCTGACTTTGGCCAGACTTGCTGTTGCCTATGATTTGGATGATGCTCTCGATGGAATGGTCGAAAAGCTGGAATTGTTCGGCCTTCGCCTTGTATTGGATATGCAAGCTTGGGTCGACGAGTTGACCGAGCCTTCTTCCTTAACCGACGAAACCATCGAGGAACAAATTCGTTTGTTTTTGGAACAACCCGTTTTCCGGCACATTCAACTTCATGACGCGAATCTCACCATGAATTACGGCGATTCTCAAGGTCGTGCTCTTGTCGATGCACGCTTGTCGGCAGGACCGAGTGGGATCAGGCTAGACCTCAATGCTTCTGTAGGAGAGGCACCCGTTTCCGTTCTGACCAGCTTTGCGGCAGATGAGAATGCAACTTTGTTGACTTCTTATTTCGGTTTTCCCGATCTAGTCGCCTTGAAAAAGGCAATAGGGGGCTGGCCATTGCAATTTGGGCTTGATGAATTTTTACTTTTAAGCGGTTTCGCCGAGATTGAAGGCAAGGCAGGCGTAAGCGGGGATTCTCTCGTTTCTCCGACCTTCGACCTAAGTGCCGGTGATCTTTCTCTCGCTGTTCTGGGGCAAACTATGGGAATCCCCCATGTTTTCATGTCTGCTTTGGAAACTGGTGATGGGTCTTGGAAAATAGACGCAAAAGGGACAACCGAGTTAAACGCCACGGGCATAGCCGACAACTGGGCTCTCGAGGCTTTCGTCGATTCCAATGCCTGTGAAGCTACTCTCACTGTGGATCAATTGCGTATCTTTGCCCCCTTGCCGATAATGACCTTGAGCCAATTGCGTCTGCCCACCTGGCGAATTCCATATGCCGACCCTGGCCGACTTCCTCTGGGCGAAAGTAAAACCATTCTGTTTGACGATTTCTCCCTCACCGACGGGAGCTTTATCTTCAATCTCTACGAGGGGGAGCTTACCGTTGCTTTTCCCGAGAAAGGGGAAGCCTTTGGCGTGCAACTCGCTCCTACCGATGCAGTACTTCCTGAGCAAGGCGTCGTGTTTCGTAACTTTTCCTACACTGGAGTGGTCGAACCTCTCCGTGAACCCTACATCTCCTTTCCGCAAAGCCTTTCTGGAGAAAGCATCATTCTTGGAGAGGAATCACTCGTCTCCAACGTCGCGTGTTCGTTCCACCTGCTTAACCTGAGCAAGGGAGTCGTTGACTCTTTGGCTTTCACTTTCGACGGTTCCGCCTATGAGGTGAATCCCGCCAAGATTACGATTGAGCAATTCGAGAATGGAAGTGTGTCCATCGACCTGAATGCCTCCACCTTCAATATGCCTGATTTTCCCGTAAAAGTAGAAGGTCTTAGTGGCCAAATTTCCCTCTTGGCAATTGACCCTCTTTCGACTTCAGGTTTTCAAGAATTGCGTTTCGACACTATTCATTACGGGGGTATGGATGGAGTTCTAGTCTCAGATGTTGAATTGTCGTTTCACCTGCTTAACCTGAGTAAGGGATTCGTTGAATCGTTGGCTTTCACTTTCGACGGTTCCGCCTACGAGGTGAATCCCGCCAAGATTACGATTGAGCAATTCGAGAATGGAAGTATGTCCATCGACCTTAACGCTTCCACCTTCAGCATTCCTGATCTCCCTCTAAGCATTGAAGGCATTAGGAGCGTAATGACAATGTCTTCCCTTGATCCTCTTGTTTCTGCGGGTTCTCAAGAATTGCGTTTAGACGCTATTCGCTATGGGGAGCTTGCCCTTCTCGACGTTCGCCTCTTGTTTTCTCTTGAAGCCAATGGAACTTTCGCACTCCATGAAGGGAATGCCAGCTTGCTTGGCGGTGAAGTCGTTTTCGAACCGACCCGCTTTAAGTTGGAGGACAAAGAAAAGAAATTGGCCATTCGCCTGCGTGACGTCGGAGGTAGTCGTGTTGTCGCTCTCCTCAACGAGTTCGACGGTGAAGTCGAAGGAAAGTTTTCGGGGCTTATCCCTCTGAGTAATCAAGGCGGAGCATGGGATTACGTCGGAGGCTATCTCGAACTTAACCCCGGGACTCCTGGGCGTATTCGCTACCGTTCGGATGGAATTCTTACTTCCGACGTGCCGCCGGGTTCAGCGGAATTCAAACGATTGCGGCAAGTGGAGTTGGCGCTAAAGGACTTGGATGTAAAACGTCTCCGGCTCGATTTTTTGCTGGAAGATGGCCAGAGGCGCATCATGGGCGACGTTCAAGGAAAATCACAGATAGATAAAAAAACATCCATAAGCCTCGATTACCGTCCCAAAATCCTTGCCGGATTCGATGAACTTCTCCAATTGAATTCCAATGCTCTCGGGCTGGATTGAACAACTTTCTATTTTTTTCCAAAATCCAGTTGCGCGGAAGCCTCTTACAAGAGTAAGTTTTATCCCATGCTTTCAATTACACGATTGTCTTTTATCTCTGCGGTCCTCGCTTTCGTGGGTTGCACGACCATTAAGACCGAACACCACATCACCCTAGATCACAACATCACGATCAAGATAGAAAAGGAAGTGAACAGCTTCCTGGATGATCTTTATGGGGATTTGGATACTGAGGAAAACAATGCCGAAAACGGCAAAAAACCGGAGTGAGACAATGAGACAAGTTTTAGGATTATTTTATTTTGCAGCATGCCTGTTCATGTTTGCCGGAAATAGTTTCGGCAAATCCGATCTCAAGGATCGAATGAAGGAACGGTTACCGGAAGTCATCGCGGCAAAAAAAGCTGGTACGGTAGGAGAGGGGAGTGACGGTTTACTCTACGTCCGTCCATCCGCAGGTGACGATGAGGTCAAATTAGCCAAAGCGGAGAATGCCGATCGCGCAACTTTCTTTATTCAAACCGCTAAGGCGCTAGATAATGTTTCCCCTTCGGACATAGCCAAGCAATGGGCTAAGGGAATGTGGGCCAAAGGCAGCGAAGGTCATTGGTATCGCAGTTCGAAAGGCATTTGGTCACAGAAGTGACAAAGAGAGCGGCAAAGCGAAAAGCTGCAGTTACGACGGCTTTTTTGCTTCTTTTCGGCTTCGGTTGCCGCAACTCTCCTCATGAGCATTTTGCCTTTGGCGAGCCCGTCGTATTGAGGGATGACGCAGTTTTGGTTCGTGAAAACCTAACTGATACTCAATCCATTCATCACGATTCTCGCCGCGAGGTGGATATTGCCCGTTTGCGGGTGGAATGGCTTGCCGCGGAAAAAAGCTTGGCCGATGCCCAACTGGTCGCAGCCGAGACTCGAGAGCGCCAAGACGGTTTAGCCGTTAAATATTCTCGATTCTTGGAATTGGATGCCCGTGTTCCTGGCGACAAAGGGCCCGTAGCTCCCGAAGTCATGTCAGTATGGGAGAATAATCTTCGACAATATGGGGCCCAAACGGCTCGTAGTAAAGCAAAGGTGCGTTTGTCCTTGCGTCGAGTCAAACCCCTGCGTCAAAAAGCTCTTGTTTTAGGTCTTCTTGCCGATAGACCGCAAACCGTTTCGCAAGAAGAAAACGAACCTTAGGGTTCATATGGGAGTTTAGGCGGGAGTTGTACGATGGACGAGGTGTGGGATATTATTAATCACATAGGGCAGGAGCCTCTCCTGCTCTGGACTGCCGCTGTGTTGTCTGTCTTTCTTCTCGTGGGTATTTTGAAGCGAGTGCTTTCCATTGTTGTTTCTTGTGCGATTTTGATCATTCTGTATTTGGTGTACCTTACTTATTTCGAGGAAGACTTCCCACTGCCGGAGGCAGATGTTGGCGAATGGATAAAGATCGGCGAGAATTGGTTCGACTCCAAACCCGATTCGATTCTCGATGGCAACCAGACTGCATCCGAGTAAGCAACTGCCGGATCAATAGCTTATCTTTACAGGCCAAATGAAGTTACCTTGGGCTTTTTACCTTTCTTGGAAGCAGCTTTTTCCTACAGGACGAGGAGTTTCCTTCTTTTCGATTCTTTCCGTTTTCGGAGTTGCCCTGGGTGTAAACGTAATGATCGTCGTGGTCGCCTTCATGAACGGGTTTCAGGATAAGTTCCGAACCGACATAATTGATTCCCAAGGACATGCACGGGCGGAAATGGCTTATGGTTCCTCCGGCGACTGGAAAGACGACATGAAGAAACTGGAGTCTCAACCCAAGGTGCAAGCCGTGGCCCCTTACCTAAATGGACACTTGCTCTTGGAGCATTTTGGCAATCGCTCTATTCCCTTTGCCATGGGTGTTGATCCGGTCCGTGGAGATACGGTGATACCCGTTTCTGAATTTCTAGCAGAGGGTTCCCCAAAAATTCTGGCTGTTGAAGCTTCCCGAATCACTCCTCTTCCCGTTGTCGACGACCTCCAAGACGATGTAGTATTTCTAAGCAGACAAGCTGCGGATAAATTGGGAGCCCATCCCGCAGCCGCCCTTTTGACTACTGATCACAATTCCAGTTCGAACAGGGTCGGTAATGGTATAATGGTTCTTCGGAAGCTAGACCCTTTTGTTGAATCAGGAACTTGGAAAGTTCGTTTTGAGGACGATGGCAGTTATCGGGTAACTGATCCGTATGATGAGGAATGGGAAGATCTTTTTTTTGTATCAGAGAAAATCGAGAACCTCGGAGAAGGCATTCCTCTATTCGAGATCACACCTGGTTCGACTCCGTTTGCCAAGGGCGACCTTTTCACCATTGAGATCTTCGGGGCATCCGTGATCGACGTATACTCGCCCTCAATGTTGGAGAAAGCCAAGGACGATGAATTGTTGCCGCCGCGTCAAGTGAGAGTCGGCGGCATCTTCGAGGTCCCGTGGCAAGGCTTTCACTTGGATGCCCTGTTCGGTACGCTTCGGTTCATGCAGGAAATGAACGGACAATCGGGCGTTGTTCACGGGTTTAATCTCAAGTTTGTTCCCGAGGTTGCATCCGATACGCAAGCGTTGGCCGATGCCTGCATGAACACCCGCTCCTCCTTGGGAGAGAATTGGAGTGTCGTACCATGGTTCGTAGAGAATGCTTGGTTTTTCGATCTTCTGAAATTCGAGGAGTACCTCATGGTTCTGATCATGGTTCCGATTGGCTTGGTTGCTGCATTCGCCATTGCGATAGCGTTGATGACTTCCGTCCTTCGCAAGACCCGTGAAATTGGTTTGCTTGTGGCCATGGGGGGCTCTCGTTTGTCGATCGGAACGGTCTTCACCATGCAGGGATTCGTCATCGGACTTTTGGGAGCTGTTTTAGGCTGGGGGATGGCCCTGCTCTTCATTTGTTACAGGGACTCTCTTATGAGCTTCATCGTACGCAACATTGCCGGTGAGGAAGGCGGCGCAGGTGTGGCTCAGTTCTATGACTTCTATAGTTTGAAAGTTCCCTACCCTTGGGATTCCGCTGCTAGTTTGCAGAACTTCCTTATATTCGGAGCCTTTGCGGTGGGTGTCTCCACCTTGGCTGGGTTTTTACCTGCATGGAAAGCGGCTCGTCTCAATCCCTCGGAGGCTTTGCGAAGTGAGTGACGATAACAAACGATTCGCTTTGGAAGCTAAAGGTTTGGCCAAGACCTTCCCTTATGGCGAAGAGCGTTTAAAGGTTTTGGTCGATGCCGACATGAGGGTTGTTGCCGGTCGTTCCATCAGCATTCGAGGTGAGTCGGGTTGCGGAAAAACTACTCTTCTCAACCTGTTGGCGAGATTAGACTTTGCCGATACGGGGGAACTCTACTGGAATGGCGAATCCTATGACCCGAAGTTACCTCCTGGACCACGAGATGCCGCCCGACGAGCCTGTCTTATCGGTGTCGTGTACCAAGCGTATTACCTCATTCCCGAGATGAACGTTTTGGAAAATGTATTGTTGGCCGCCCGATTAGCGGGATCAATGTGCAAGGATGCGAAGCAACGAGCTCGCGAACTTTTGAATCGCGTTGGGGTAACCAACCGTGAACGACAACTCCCTCAGAAGCTCTCTGGTGGCGAACGTCAGCGCGTAGCCATAGCCCGAGCCTTGCTTAATCGCCCCAAGGTGATTCTAGCCGACGAACCCACGGGCAACCTGGACGAGCGTTCCGCCGGCGACGTCATGGAACTTCTCTTGGAAGCGTGTCGTGAAGAGGACGCCGGCCTAGTTCTCGTCACCCATAACCCGTCCTTCGCTAAGGCAACCGACGAGGCTCTTAACCTAGTCAAGGGCGAGCTGAGCCCCGCATGAAAATTCAATGACTGATCACGAAAACATTTCCAATCCCCTGCGTTGCGGTGTCGTCGGCGTGGGGTACCTCGGTAGGCATCACGCTCGCATCTATAACGATCTCGAAAGTTGCGAACTTGTTGGCATTCTCGACGTTAACGACGAGTCCGCAGCCGAAGCTTGCGAGAAGCACGGTTGCAAGCGATTCGAGAGTCTGGAAGAGATGGGCGCTGCTTGCGAAGCCGTCAGCGTAGTGGCTCCGACGGATCTCCATGCCGAGGTCGCTCTTCCCTTGCTTGAGGCGGGTTGCCATCTTTTGGTGGAAAAACCTCTTTGCGCTTCTACCGAGGAAGCCGAAGCGATCGTGAACAAGGCGAAGGAACATGACCGCATCGTACAAGTCGGGCACATCGAGCACTACAACCCCGTCATGACTTTTCTCGAGGATGCTGTTTGCGCCCCCCGGTATTTGACGGTCGAGCGTCTGGCTCCTTTTCAGCCTCGCGGAACCGAGGTCGGCGTGGTCCTTGATCTCATGATTCACGACGTGGGGATCGCAATGGCTCTAGTCGACTCACCCATCGATCGCGTCGACGCCATCGGCGTCAAGGTGCTTTCTCCGACAGAGGATATTGCGAATGCTCGTATCACTTTTGTCAATGGATGCGTGGCCAACCTGAATGCCAGTCGTGTAAGTGAAAAGAAGGCTCGTGAGATTCGCGTCTTTCAGGAAAGCGGATATCTCTCGCTCGATTTCATGAACCAGAAGGGGCATCTGATCGAAAAGACCGTTACTGGCCTTGAAAAAAAAGACGTTCCTGTGGAACAGGGAGAACCGCTCGAAATAGAACTCGCTGAATTCGTTCGCTGCGTTTACCTTGCCGATAAGCCTAAAACCGATGTTCACTTCGGTAAATCGGCCCTCGCGGTCGCTCTGAAAATCACGAAGCTGATCCGTGATGGTTGGGAAAAGTGAGGAGTGAGCCATGCTGTCGGTTCCGCCAGATGCTTCCTGCGACCTGTTGATTATTGCAGGTGAAGCTTCAGGCGACGAGCATGCCGCTCGGCTTCTGGAGGACCTTCGCAATAGTCGACCGGATCTAAAGGTCGCCGCCATCGGTGGCCCGAAACTTCGAGATGTTGGGGCAGACCTTCTTTTTGATCTTACGCGCCATGCGGTCGTCGGCATATTCGAAGTTCTCAAGAACTACGGGTTCTTTAAGAGACTAATGTCCGACACCTTGGACTGGATCGGGAAAGTGAAGCCCCAAGCCGTTCTTTTCGTTGATTACCCTGGCTTCAACTTACGTCTTGCCTCTTCCCTGCTTGACCAAGGGATTTCTAAAAAGGGTGGTGGAGAAGTAAAGCTCTTGCAGTACGTGAGCCCTCAACTCTGGGCATGGAAGCCGAAACGCAGATTCAAGATGGCTCGTACCTTGGATGCTCTCGGCGTCATCTTCCCCTTTGAGGTCGAAACCTATGCCGACGTCGATCTCCCCGTTCGTTTCGTTGGCCATCCCTTTGCTCGGGAAGATTATGTGCCCACCTTAAGTTACGATGCGGAGGCACCTGTTCTTCTCTTACCGGGTAGCCGTCGCCAACCTGTGGCCAGAATCCTGCCAACCTTGTTGGACGCCTTTGCTTCGGTTTCCCGCAAGCGACCCGATTTGTGTGCCCGGATCGTGAGCCCTGCCGGAGAGGTCGGTGAGCTGGCCTGGGGAATTCTGAAACGTTTTCCCGAGTTTAAGGGAAAAGTGGAAATCTTTTCGAACGAGAAGGTCGCGACAGGTTGCGCCGTCCTTACCAGTTCGGGAACCATGTCCCTCGCCTGTGCTCTGGCGGGTATTCCCGGAGCCATCGTATACCGTGCCCATCCCATGACCTATTTGCTGGCACGGTTTCTCGTAAAGGTTCCCTATCTCGGAATGGCCAACATTCTTTTACCCAAGTCTCCTCCCTATCCCGAGTTCATTCAGAGAGCGGCTCGGCCGGACGCTCTGTCAAAACGCCTGGAGTCCTGTCTTGACGGCAATGAAGAAGCGAAAAAGTGCATGGAAGCATCCACTTCCCTAGTAAAGGTACTCTCACAGCCTGCCGACGTCTCGGCGGCGGACTGGCTTATTCAGGCCGGCGGTTTCGAGGGAAAAAGTAGTTGATTCCAAATCTGCCCCGCTTTTTGCTCCAAGGCTTCTCGGCATTTAGCCACCTCGGCCTGTCGACTTTTTAAGTTTTCATTAGCGATGGAGGAGACGTCGTCTAAATTGTAGAGGTACACGCTTTCGAGATTGCTCACGCTTTGGTCTACGTCTCTAGGCATGGAGACATCGATCAGGAAGAGAGGACGAGCGGGGCGCTTGGCGATCGCTTTTCGAACGGTTTCGTAGGGCAGGATGGGGTCTGTTCCCGCAGTTGAGCATAATACCACGTCAAAAAGGTGCAGGGATTCTTTGAAACTATCGAAACCCAAAGTAAACCCTCCTACTTTTTCAGCAAGTTCACTTGGCTTGTTTCGGCTTAATGGGCACCAGTCGAAAGTGCGACCTGTAATGGTAATGGCTTGAGAACCTCTGGAGCTAAAGGCTTCTACTGTCATTTCGGCTACCTCACCTGAACCTACTGCAAGAAATCGGCAATCCTTCATCTCTCCGTATATGCGGCGAGCCAGTTCGCATATGACGTTACCGAGATTCACTTGGCCTCGGGAGATCCCCGTATGAGTGCGAGCCCACTTGGCGGCCTGAAAACTTTTTTGAAAGACACGGTTCAGAACCTTTCCTGTACTTTCCCGGTTTAGGGCGTCGTCATAGGCATCCTTTACCTGTCCGAGAATCTCTGTTTCGCCAACCATTTGCGAATCGATACCCGAGGTCACTTCGAGCGCATGCTTGACCACAGCCTCGCCCTGTCGCCGGTAGGTGTGCTTTTCCAGGAATGCATTGTCCAGTCCTCGAAAGTTCATTAGGTATTCCCTCACCGGATCAAGTGGTGGAGAACCGTTTCCGGACACGTATATTTCCGTACGGTTACAGGTGTTCAGCACCAAGCTTTCCTTTAAGCCGGGCAGTTCCTGCAGTCCTTTGTAGAAGTCGTTGATGGAGTCGGGGGGCAGGCTGATTTTTTCCCGCTCCTCGAGCGAGGCAACGCGATGGGAGCTTCCGAGCAGAAATAGGTTTGGCTCTTCAGCTGGCATCTTCGACGGATGGTTGAGGTGCAGTCTCTTGTCGTTCTGGAGCCGAGCGCACGAAGCCGAGGGAAAGTATGGCCAACACGAACAGAGCGACACAAGCCTTGGCAAATTTCTTACCGTATAATCTTTGACGAAAGTGAAGGTACCAGAGTCCGCAGTAGGCGATCCACAAACCGATCGTCACCCAGAGCTTGACGGAACTCACGGAATCGGGGGATCGAGTCCAGTGCATCGAACCGACGACGATGGAAGCCGTAAGAAAAATAACCCCTACGAGCAACAGGCGTTGGCTGGCCGTCTCCAGTTGATTAATGGAGGGCAGGTGGGCTCCGAGAGCTCCCGTCCGTTTGATTTGCAAGGACTTTTGTTGAACCATGTACATAACACTCACGACTGCCAGTAAGGCGAACAGTCCGTAGCTGAATATCGCCACCGAGGCGTGCAGTTCAATCCATGGTCCCGAAAAGAGTCGTCGGTAGCCGGGTTCAAGCCAGTAGCCGGAGTCCAGACCCGGGCTCAAAAGGGAAAGAGCACCGCCTACGCCGGCTAGTCCCGCGGCAAAAGACCCAAGCAAATTCAGTCGAAACAGGATTCGCATGATCAAGTATCCCGTGACTACGGACCAGAGGATGAACTGGATGCGCTCCATTCCGTTGCCTAGGGGGCATCCATGAACTTCCAATCCTCTAAGATAAAGACCTCGAGTGTGACTCGAATAAGCAAATAGAATGAGGCAAAACGAGACCAACGCTGGCAACTTTCTCTCCTTGGACGCCAGCGCCAGCCCGGCGAGCAAGGCTCCTCCGTATAGTGTGGAGGCAATCCATAGTAGGGTTCTGGCGTCGTTGAAATCCATTTAGTTTAAAGAATAATCAATACCTCATCGAGAAATAAAGTCAAAGAGGGAAGGGAACCTAAACGAAAACCGTTTTGGTGATTCTGGCGAAAAGGCTTGCCCACTCTCGATTGGGCTACAACCTCGGCGAACTTTACTTATTTCCTTTTCATGAACATACACGAATACCAATCGAAACAACTTTTTGACGCAGCAGGCGTAGCCGTTCCTGCCGGAGCAGTGGCCCAAAGTCCAGACGAGTTTGATGCCGCCATCGCCTCTTTCCCCGAGGGTTCCGCCGTAGTGGTTAAAGCCCAGATACACGCGGGCGGTCGCGGTAAGGGCACCTTTAAGGACGGTTTCCAAGGCGGCGTTCACGTAGTGGACTCCAATGAACTCGCCAAGGAAAAGGCCGCCGCCATGCTCGGCAACAGCCTCGTCACCAAGCAGACGGGAGAAGCCGGGCGCGAGGTGCGCACCGTGTACTTTACCGAGGCGGTCGACATCGCCAAGGAGTTCTACCTTGCCATCCTCATGGATCGGGCCACTTCCAAGCCGGTCGTCATCGCCTCCTTGGAAGGCGGGGTCGATATCGAGGAAGTGGCCGAGAGCTCACCCGAAAAGATCATCAAAGTGACCATCGAGCCGACCCTCGGGCTTCGCCCTTATCAAGCTCGCCAAATCGCCTTTGGTCTGCAATTGAAGGGTGACTCGTTTAAGCAATGCGTGAAGCTGCTCAACAAGCTCTACGCCTTTTTCTGGACCAAGGACTGCTCTCAAGTGGAGGTCAATCCCCTCATCACGACAACGGACGGCGATGTCGTGGCCCTCGACGCCAAGGTGAACTTCGATTCCAACGCTCTCTTTCGCCATCCCGACATAGTCGAGCTTCGAGACGAATCGGAAGAAGACCCAAGAGAGGTGGAGGCTTCCAAGTTCGACCTCAACTACATTGCCCTCGACGGTAACGTCGCCTGCATGGTGAACGGGGCAGGCCTCGCCATGGCCACCATGGACATCATAAAGCATTACGGGGGATCGCCCGCCAACTTTCTCGACGTCGGCGGAGGAGCCACCGAGGAACAGGTGGAGAACGCCTTCCGCATTCTCGTGTCGGATCCCGCGGTTAAGGCGATCCTCGTCAATATCTTCGGCGGCATCATGAAGTGCGATGTCATCGCCACGGGCATTGTGAATGCGGCCAAGAACCTCGAGCTATCTATTCCCCTCGTCGTGCGCCTCGAAGGCACCAATGTCGAGGCGGGCAAGCGTATCCTGAGCGAAAGCGGCCTTACCTTGGAGCCGGCCGACTCCCTCGCGGATGCCGCAGAAAAAGTCGTGAAATTGGCCGCAGAGGCGTAACCCCCAAGAAAGGAAAATTTTCAGATGAGCGTTTTAGTAAACAAGGATACGCGCCTCGTGGTTCAGGGAATTACCGGGAGCGCAGGCAGTTTTCATACCGGGCAGTGCATCGAGTACGGCACCAAAGTAGTGGCCGGCGTAACTCCCGGCAAGGGTGGGCAGAAGTTTCAGGATAGCGTCCCCGTGTACGATACGGTGAAGGAAGCCGTAGACCAGCAGGGAGCGAACGTCGCCGCCATCTACGTCCCGCCTCCCTTCGCCGCCGATTCCATTCTGGAGGCGATCGATGCGGAGATTCCCCTCGTCATCGCCATCACCGAGGGCATCCCCGTTCGCGACATGGCAGAGGTCAATGCGCGCCTAGCCACTTCCAACACACGCTTGATCGGTCCGAATTGTCCCGGCATCATCACTCCCAACGAGTGCAAGATCGGCATAATGCCCGGCTACATCCATAAGCGCGGCAAGGTCGGCATCGTTTCCCGTTCGGGCACTCTCACCTACGAGGCCGTATGGCAGATCACCTGCGCAGGGCACGGGCAGTCCACCTGCATCGGCATCGGTGGAGATCCCATAAACGGTACCAACCATCTAGACACCATCAAGCTCTTTAACGAGGACCCCGACACCGAAGCCATCATCATGATCGGCGAGATCGGAGGTACCGCAGAGGAAGAGGCTGCCGCCTTCGTGAAGGAACACGTCGACAAGCCCGTGGCCGCCTTTATCGCCGGTATGACGGCTCCTCCGGGGCGCCGCATGGGCCACGCTGGAGCCATCGTATCCGGAGGCAAGGGAACGGCCGCCGCCAAGGTGGAAGCCATGCAGGATGCGGGAATCGCCGTTGCCGAGACGCCCTCGCATATCGCCGAAGCTCTCTTTCGAGTCTGGAAACCCTGATAAACGGTTGAAGCCCGCTTTAATCTGTCGTTTGTAGGTTCCGCTCAAGAAGTTTCCTGACCTTTAATTATCTCGGCGAGCTGAGGGTTTGTTTATTTGCCTAGATTTTGAAATGAACTAGATACTTTTCCTCGAGGCCGGCTTCGGGTAGATGTTCGGCGAGATCCCATACCCGGGCGGGACGGAGTCTGGATGTTTCCAGTTCCTTGGAGTAATCCCCGCCTTTCCAGTAGAGGATGCCGTTGGCGGGAGCGTGATGGGAGCCTTTTCGGATTTTGTTGCGAACCCAACGGTAGAATACGGATAGGTCCGTGACAGCGCGTCCGAGGACGAAATCGAAGTTTCTTTTGGCGGGGAGTTCCTCCGCCCGGCCTCGAATCACGGTTACGTTCTTTAGACCGATTCGGGTGACCATGTCGTCGACGGCGACGATTTTCTTTGCGATGGAGTCGATGAGGGTGAAGTTGGCAGCCGGGTAGCAGATTGCCAGAGGTATGCCGGGCATGCCCCCACCGGTACCAACGTCAAGGAGGCTGGCTTTGGGCATGAGTCGGAGAAACTTGGTTGCGATTAGGCTGTGAGCCAAGTGCTTGGTCTCTATGCGGTCGGCGTCTTTTCGGGAAACGAGGTTTATCTTGCGGTTCCACTCGCGGAGGAGCTCAGTGTAGGCTGCCAAACCTTCCCATGCCTCTTCGGGGAGCTCGGGAAACCACCTGCGTAGGGTGATCCATTGATCCTCTTCTTCGGGCACGATTTCGAAATTCGAATTAGGGTTTAAACAATCCGAGTTAGGTGATCTCGACGTCGGGCAGTCCCTTTACGAGGTCGTCGATTGCCTTAGCCTGCGCGAGAAAGGGCTCGAGCTTGTCGAGAGGGAGGGCGCATGGGCCGTCGCACTTGGCTTTGGCGGGATCGGGATGGGATTCGAGGAAGAGGCCAGCTATGCCTTGACTCATGCCGGCGAGCATGAGTTCGAACACGGCTTGTCGGCGTCCACCTGCGGAATCTGAACGTTCGCCGGGGATCTGCAGGGCATGAGTGACATCGAAGATGACGGGGCATCCCGTACGTTTCATGATGCCGAAGTTCAGAGGGTCGACCACTAGGTTGTTGTACCCGAAATTTGATCCGCGCTCGCAGAGTATCACCTGTTCGTTGCCCGCGTCCTCGAATTTACTTATTATGTGTCCCATCTCATGGGCGGCGAGGAACTGAGCTTTTTTTACGTTTATGGGCTTTCCGGTTTCGGCGAGCGCGATCACTAGGTCGGTCTGTCGACAAAGGAAGGCCGGTAACTGGAGGACGTCTATGACTTCCGCCGCAGGGGGCGCCTGGGCGGGTTCGTGAACGTCGGAAATGACGGGCACGCCGTGGATTTGCTTGATCTCCGCAAATATCTCAAGACCCTTTTCCAATCCAGGTCCGCGAAAGGAGGTGATGGAGGAACGATTCGCCTTGTCGAAGGAGGCCTTGAATACATAGGGGATGCCAAGCTTGGCGGCGACTTCCTTGTAGGCGGCGGCGATTTCCAGCGCCAAGTCTCTCGATTCGAGTACGTTCATGCCTCCGAAAAGAACGAAGGGGTGATCGTTGGCAACGGGGATGCCGGCTACGTCGATGATCGTTTGTTCCTTCATCCTTCAGAAATTTCGGGTGATGAACCATGCTCGGCTCGTACGTTTATGGCGATGCCGCCTCTAGCATTGAAACGTGTCTCGACCTCGCACCAACGGGGGGAAAGAGCCGCTACTAGATCGTTTAGAAGGAGGTTGGTGAAATGCTCGTGGAAGACGCCCTCGTCCCGAAAGGTCCAAAGGTAGAGCTTGAGCGATTTGGATTCGACGATACGCTCTTCGGGCACGTAGCGAATGCGAATCTCGGCGAAGTCCGGCTGGCCGGTAGCCGGGCATAGGCAGGTGAACTCGTTTGTTTCGAGCTCTACTACGTAATCGCGTTCGGGATTGCGGTTCGGAAAGGTTTCCAGCTCACGCTTGGGGGCGGTTGCGCCTTGACCGAGCCTGGTCAATTCGTTGTGTTCTTTGTTTTCGCTCACTGGGAAACGGATTTTTCACGAGTATGGCAAAACGGCAACGTCGAAGATGTGTCACGTCATTGTTGCCCAAGATCCTTTGATTCCCCGTTAGTTGAGGCTTTTGCCCAAAAGATCGAGAAATTCAGTTCGCGGCACTTCGCGGGCTCCCAAGTTACGAAGGTGATCGGTGGGCACTTGGCAGTCGATGAACAGGAATCCCTGTTGCTTGGCGAATTCCACGAGGTGAGCCAACGCCACCTTGGAGGCTTCACTTTCGTGATGAAACATGGATTCCCCGAAAAAGGCTTTGCCCAGAGATATTCCGTAGAGTCCTCCCACCAGTTTGTCGTGGCGCCAACTCTCGAACGAATGAGCAAAGCCTTCCTTGTGCAGAGTTGAATAAGCTTTAACCATGTCGGGAGCGATCCAAGTGCCGGGTTGATCTTTTCTTGGCACTCTGGAGCAGGATTGGATGACCTCATCGAATGCGGTGTCGACTCTGATTTCGAAAGTTTCCTTCTTTAGGGCGAAACGCAAGCTACGGGATATTTTGAATTCTTCGGGAAAAAGCAGAAAACGAGGGTCCGGGGAAAACCAGTGCCATAGGGGCGGATTTCCCCAGGATTCCCACGGGAAGATGCCGTTGGAGTAGGCTAGTAGTAATCTTTCGGTTGTCAGGGAACCACCCACGGCAAGGAGTCCGTCGGGAGGAGGGGTGTCGGGATGAGGGAACCAAGGTGGTTCCGAGTCGTCGAGGAGGACGACGGGCATCTTTCTAGGATGCCTTTGCGTCTAGAACGTTGACTTGTGGACGACAATTGAAGCGAAGTCCGTGGAGATTCCCTACGCCACGGCTCACATGGATTAGTCGTCCTTGCCAATTGTGCAAGCCGTCTACCATAGAGTGGTCCTTGACGGGAGCAAAAGGAGTGTAACCGACAAATGGAAATTTACACTCGCCTCCGTGGGTGTGACCGCAGAGCATAAGCTGCCAATCGTGATCGGCGAGGAAGGTTTTGGAGTCAGGGTTGTGGCTCAATACGATGACGGGAGGTTCTTGCGGGGAACGGGTCGTACTGATTTTAGCGAGGCACTTGTCGGGGAAGCAGCGTTGGGCCCAGATGTCGCCTAGGCCAACTAAGGCCAGAGGTTGTCCCTTGACGTAGATGACTTGTCTGCGATTTTGAAGGAGAGCTATTTTGGACTCTTTCAACATAGCCTCCACTTTTTCTGAAGTGGGGTAGCCGTAGTTGGAGCCCGCCCATTTTCCGCCATCGTGGTTACCAAGGCAGGCGAAGGAGGGAACGACCTCGGACAATTTGGACAATACTTCCCTGTAGCGATCAAACTCAAAGTCGGTGAGCTTGTTGGTAATAAAGTCGCCCGTGATGAAGCAAACGTCGGATCTCTCCTTTAGCCCGAGCTCAATTGCTTCCTCGACCAGAGAAAAGGGCACCTTGTCAGATACGTGAAAGTCAGATAAGTGCAGGATACGAAAAGACCTTCGAACTGGGAATTGCGCAGAGGGCAAGGTTTCCCGATGGACCTCCAACCAGGCGGCTTCGAATTTCATGTAACCCCAACCCCCAAGCCCCACTCCTCCCAAGCCCAAGAACGACTTCAGGAATCTTCTGCGAGGACTGGGTGGTGTTATGCGCTGTCGATTTGCTTCTGCTAAGCTCTTTGCAAAGTCGGGAATGTTTTCGTCTGTCATCTAGTGCGCTTATCTTTAAATATCTATTTGTCGTGGCTTAAATCTACATATTCATGTATTTAAATCTCAAATATCCCAATTTTAAGCACGCCTCAATCCATACGATTTTTTATAATAATTACGAGTGATTTTCATCCGTTGGCTTCTATGCCACCTGATTCCTCTAGTGAACGCAAGTTGGGAAGTAGATCTGATGAACTAATAGATATTTCGCCGCCGCTGGAAAGATCTTTAATTTTCACTCTGCTTTCAAGTACCTCTTGTTCGCCGAAAACGATGGCGAATTTAGCTCCACTTCGGCCCGCTTCCTTGAATTGCTTTCCGAACGCTTGTTGCTTGAGGGGATAGGCAGTGGAGTAGCCCGCTTGACGAAGGAGTGCTACGACTCGAAGGGCTGTAGGTCTTTGGTTCTCACCTGCCACTATAAAAATTTCGGGGGCGTCGATGTAGTCGGGCAGGAGTTTCTTGCTGTTCAAGCAATCAGTGAGGGTGACGTCTCCTATGGCGAAGCCGGCTGCCGGCAAGTCCACGCTGCCGGAAAGCTTTTTGACGAGGTGGTCGTATCGTCCACCACCCGCCAGCGCTCTTGACTCACCGGACGTCTCGAAGGCTTCATAGACGAATCCCGTGTAATAGGCTAGTCCTCGAACAATTGATAGATCGATCCCCACGGAATCGGCCGCGTCATGGGATTCGATGAGTTGAAGAAGTTCAGCCCATTCGCCGGCGCGTTTTTTACCTTCTTCGCCAAAAGAAACGAGACGATCGTTCAAAGCATCAAAAGTTGAAATGGCCTTCATCTCCTCGATGCCCGAAAGAATTTCTTCGCTTCTGCCGGGCATCGCTCCCTCAATACTTGCGAGAGTTTGCTCTGGCTTGCGTCTTTCGCTTTTGTCGATGGCGTCGAGTAGAAGGGGGCGTTGTTCATTGTTTGCGCCGAGTGATGAAAGAAACAAAGCCCAAGTCACTCGGTCGCTGAGGCGGACTCGAAAGTCGTTGGCCCCTAGTCCACAAGCCTTAAGCATGGCTACCAGCAGCGAGATGAGTTCGGCATCTGCCGCGACGTGTTCCTCGCCCATGATATCGGCGTTGAATTGATAGAAGGCGCGCAACCGTCCCTTTTGTGGTCGCTCATAGCGAAAGTGTTCGCCGACGTTGAACCACTTTATCGGTCTCCTAAGCGAGTTTGCCCGGGCTGCAACCATACGCGCCAAGCTAGGAGTCAATTCCGGGCGCAAAGCGACTTGACGGTTACCCTTGTCCGTGAAGTGAAAAAGCTGACCGACTATTTCTTCGCCAGATTTCTCGACGTAAAGATCAAGGGGTTCAAGCACGGGAGCGTCGTATTCCCTAAAAGAGAAGGTACGGGCTACGTTTCGAAAGATTCGAAACAAGTGGTTACGGCGGGAGCAATCCTCAGGATAGAATTCCCGAAAGCCTGGTAGGCTTTCAAACATTGTCGGCGCGGTGCGGTGAGCGAAACGAGTCAGGAAGGATCTATCGCTTCCAAATCCAAATTGACCAACCCTTCCTTCAATTCTTTGCCCGCCTTGAACTTGACTACTGCGCGACGTGGAATGACGACGTCCGTTTCCGGACGGTTTGGGTTGCGCCCTACGCGGGCTTTGCGCACTTGAATTTCAAATACGCCGAATTTTCGTAACTCGATGTTGCGACCGGCAACGAGAGCATCACGAACAATATCCAAGGTCTGTTGGACGATCTGCCGAACGTCCTCCTGCTTGTAATTATTATTTTCGTAGATGCTTTGGACGATCTGCCGCTTGGTGAGGTTTTTGGACATGTCGGTAAAACAGTTTGTAAATGGATGAAGAGGAGTTTAGGTATAAGGTAAATGCCATAGATTTTTCTAAATCAACGACCTGTCAAACCCAATCTGTTTTTTTTCCATGTCTAAAAAAGATGACGAAAACCCTCTCGAAGACCTTCAGAAGCAACTTAAGGACCTGCTCAAAAATAAAAACGTGCAGGTTGCCTTTGCTCCTTTCATGAATGCCGGAGCCTCAGCGGAAGATGCCGACCAAGGTGAAGGTGCCGGAAATTCGGGAGAAGTCGATGAGGTCGACGAGGGCAAGTCGCGAGATGAGCGGCTTGCTGGAATAAGGAACTTCGATCGCAAGCCGAAGGAGATTCGCGATTACCTTGACCGCTTTGTCATCAAGCAGGAACAAGCGAAGCGCGTTCTCTCAGTTGCTGTTTGCGATCACTTTAATCACGTCCGTCGTTGCATTGAGGAACCAAACCTCGCGAATCGTGAGTACATGAAGCCGAATTTGCTACTCCTCGGACCAACTGGCGTCGGAAAAACATACCTTATGCGAAATGTCGCCAAGCTTATCGGTGTTCCCTTCGTTAAGGCCGACGCCACGAAGTTTTCCGAGACTGGTTATGTCGGCAACGATGTCGACGACCTCGTGAGGGATCTCGTCAAAGCTGCCGACGGGGACGTCGAATTGGCCGAGTACGGCATTATTTACGTCGATGAAATCGACAAGATCGCCTCTGAGTCTTCGAAAGGTGGTCGAGATGTTTCAGGTCGCGGAGTGCAGATCAACCTCCTCAAGTTGATGGAGGAGACGGATGTCAATCTTCACTCTCCTCAGGACATGATGGGGCAGATGAAGGCGTTTATGGAAATGCAAAAGGGCGGGGGTAAGCCAGGCAAGAGTTCCATCAGTACTCGAAACATTCTCTTTATTGTGAGTGGAGCTTTCGACAAGCTGGCGGAAAACGTGAAACGACGCTTGTCCCTTTCCCGCATCGGTTTCGGTTCATCGGAAGAGCAATCGGCCGATGCTCGCCCTGTTTCCGAATTCCTCCATCAGTCCGAAACCAGAGATTTCATCGACTATGGTTTTGAACCTGAGTTTGTTGGTAGACTTCCGGTTCGGGTAGCTTGTGATGAACTTACCGGGGAAGATCTGGCAAGTATTCTTCTTAGTTCCGAGGGTAATGTATTGGAGCAGTACCGGAGCGATTTTGCAGGTTACGACGTAACCTTCGAAATATCGGAAGACGCAATTCGAAAGATTGCCGAAAAGGCCGCCCTTGAGCAAACCGGGGCACGTGGTTTGGTGACCGTTCTCGAACGTACATTTCGTGACTTTAAGTTCGAACTGCCTTCTTCGGCGATTAAAAGTTTCGAAGTCGGCACCGAGACCATCGAAGATCCCAAGGATGCCCTTAAAGAACTTCTTGTAAGCAACAAGGACTTGCTTGACGAAGCCCTCTTGGGCGATGTGGATCGTTTTGCCTCCGATTTTTTGTCCAAGCATGGCTACAACCTGAAATTCCGCAAACCAGCCAAGGTCGCCTTGGCCAAACTCGCCACGAAGGAAAATCGTTCGATCTTAGCTATTTGTGACCGCAAGTTTAACGATTTTGAGCACGGTTTGGGAATTATTTCCAAACGTACGGGCAAGTTTGAATTCGTGATCGACAAGAAAGTAGTCGACGACCCCGATAAGGAACTCTCCGAATGGGTCGTTAAAAGTTTCGGCTCCTCCGAGCCTCCAAGTGACGAATCCTGATCCCGATGCCGTTAGGGCTACCTTTGAAGGCATCGCCCCACGTTACGATCTCGCCAACCATCTGCTGTCGGGTGGCTTGGACTTCCTTTGGCGACGACGTTTAATTCGGGAAGCTAAGGCAAGCCGACCCAGCGAAGTTCTCGACTTGGCGACGGGGAGTGGCGACGTTGCCCTTGCTCTCCGCGAGGCTTTGCCGGCTGAGGTCAAGGTGACGGGGCTTGATTTCTGCCCGCCTATGCTCGCTGAGGCCGAGCGTAAAAGAATATCGGTGGGTTGTTCTCGTGATAGCCTTAGGTTTGTTCATGGCGATTGCCTGTCGCTGGATTTTCCCGATAGCAGTTTCGACCTCGTCACGATTGCCTTCGGATTGCGCAACCTGTCTAACCGAGTGCTTGGTCTATCCGAGATGCATCGTTTGCTTCGTCCCGGTGGCAGGTTGTTGATTCTTGAATTCAGCCAGCCTTTCTTTATTCTTCGCCCCTTTTACTATCTCTACCTACGAGGTTTTCTTCCGCTTTTCGCTCGATTGGTGACTGGTGATCGCAAAGCATATGAGTACTTGGGTTCCTCTATCTCTGGTTTTCCGGATCGATTTGGCCTTGCCGAGGAGTTACGCCAAGCAAATTTCGGCAAGGTGAACTTTTTCTCGCTAACCGGAGCCGTCGTCGCCTTGCACTTGGGTGAGAAAAAGTAGCCTACTTTTCCTTTCCCAGAGCTTTTGCCAAAGTCTTCTCAAGCTGCACCACTGTGGTGACTGGAAGTTCGCAAGCCTGGTTACGGCACACGTAAACGGCGGACTTACCATTAACCATTCCTTGGTTTTGGACGAATGGGGCAAGGTTGGCTATCTCGGGTTTCTCATCGTCGGTAGGGCGGAAGAGGAGGACCTTGTTGGGAAGGAAGGACGAATGTATTGCCCCGAGCAGTTGTTCGGTGGCATCCTCACCGCGCTTGCCTGCAACCACGATCTCTAGGCTTGGCCCGACAGAAAAGTCCAAGGCAGTCATGAGGACATCGCATCCGCTCGGACTTTTGGCGGCAAAGCCCGAGAATGCGGCAAAGAGCTTGTTGGCGGTTTCCTCGTATCTCTTGCTCCCCGTGATACGGGCGATGCGAAGAAGATTAAGAGCCATTACGGAATTGCCCGACGGGATGGCCCCATCGTAGATCTCCTTGGCCCGAACGAGTAGTTTTTCTCCATCGTCGGCGGTGAGAAATAGACCGCCGTTTTCGGCATCGGCGAAATGTTTTAAGGTGATGTCGGTCAATTCCGCGGCCGCCTTTAAGTGACGATGCTGAAAGGCCGATTCGTGAAGATCGAGCAGGCCTTGAATAAGGAAGGCGTAATCTTCCAAGTGGGCAGGTAGTCCTGCTACGCCCAACCTCGATCGCTTCAGGAGTCGACCATCCTTGCGGCGAAGGGTGGTTAGGCAATAGTCGGCTGCCTTGGTGGCGGCCTCGAGGTAATGCTTATCATTCAGAATGCGACCACCCTTGGCGAATGCCGAGATCATAAGCCCGTTCCAGTCGGTCAGGATCTTATCGTCCTTCTGTGGATGGATTCGTTTCTTTCGGGCCACAAAGAGTTTTTCCCGAATACCTTCCAGCTTCGATTTCAAAGGATCGATTTCTTGTTTTAGTTCGTGGGCGATGTCCTTGAGGCGTTGTTTAAGGTGAGGGATGTTTCCACCGGTTTTTCTGTTGGCGGCTTCTTCAAAGAAATTTCCATCGGGTTCGAAGTTGTATATGCGGGCATAGAGGGTGGCGTCTTCCTTTCCTAGAGTTTTCTCGAGTTCGGCTGTCGTCCAGACGTAGAACTTGCCTTCCTCGCCCTCGCTATCGGCGTCCTCGGCCGAATAGAACCCACCTTCCGGGTCGGTCATGTCGCGAAGTACGTAAGTGAAGATTTCTCTTGCCGCCTTGGCATACGCTTCTTTCTTCGTGATCTGGTGACACTCTAGGTTAGCGATAGCGAAGAGGGCTTGGTCGTAGAGCATTTTTTCAAAGTGGGGCAGAAACCATCGTTCGTCCGTGGAGTAGCGGTGAATGCCGAGGCCAACGTGATCGTAGACCCCGCCTTGCCTGATCTTCTCCAAGCTTTTCTCAACCATTCGCAAAGCCTTGACCTCACCTGTTCGGTCATAATAACGGAGTAGAAAGGAAAGGTTGTGGGCAGTGGGAAACTTCGGTCGACGGCCAAAGCCTCCATTAACGCCGTCGTAAGAAGAGGCGAGAGAACGATAGCAGGCATCGAGATGCGTTGCGTTTAGATCGCCTCCTGGTTGTCCTCCCGAGAGTTTCGCCAAGTCGGTGGTGATCGCTTCTCCCAACTTGAAGACTTGTTCTCGTTCGTTTGCCCAAATGCCGGAAAAGTGAGGAAGCAGTTGCATCATCGATTGCTTCGGGAAGTAAGTCCCTGAGAAAAAAGGCACCTTTTCCGGTGTCATGATCACGGTCATTGGCCATCCACCCCTTCCGGTCATCATCTGGGTCACGGACATATAGACGTTGTCGATGTCCGGACGTTCCTCTCGATCCACCTTCACACACACGTAGTGCTTGTTCATTAGCGCGGCAACTTCATCGTCTTCGAACGACTCGTGCTCCATCACATGGCACCAGTGGCAAGTAGTGTATCCGACGGAAAGAAAGACCGGCTTGTTTTCTTTCCTTGCCTTCGCGAAGGCTTCCTCTCCCCAAGGATACCAGTTGATTGGGTTGCCCGCATGCTGAAGCAGATATGGGCTTTGTTCAAAAACGAGACGATTGAAATCGGAACCTCCGTCCGCCGGAAGTTTTTTGAGTGCTTCGGATGAAGGTATTACTTTTCGAACGTGATTGTGCCCGGTTTGCTCGCCCGCATCCCTATGATTTTTTATTTCATGCGGTACGCTTGAAAATTCGGAGGCATTTTGTTCATTCTCGGTTGAGGGACTTTCGACCTTGGCTTCATTGCATGAGGCAAGGCACAAGGAAAGTGTTGTTGCGAGTATAGCGGAACTTGGCAGTTTGAATCCTTTGGGGATGTACATTCAGTCGAGCATGCCGGTCTCTCTGGCAATACGGCAAGCCCGTTTGCTTTACTCCACTGACATCAGTTTCCGTAATTGATCAACCCGCTCGCTGATCACGGTGGCCCCTGCTGATTCGAGTCGGTCGCAACCGAATGCCTCTACCGTAAGGCTTGCGGTGGCAGTGGCGTAGAGCATTGATTCCTTGATAGCGGTAAAGTCGTTCCGATTACGAGAGGCTAGCCGACCGAGCAAGGCTCCCGCAAAGGAATCACCGGCTCCCGTGGGGTCTCGAAGTTCGGTTACGGGGAAAGCGGGTAGAGCAAAGAGACCTTCTTCATGAAAGAGAAGCGCCCCATGCTCACCCTTCTTGATGATCACGCTTTCGGGTCCCATTTCGCGAAGTTTGTGACCGGCCAGAATTATGTTTTTTTCGCCCGTGAGTTCTTCGGCTTCGGAATCGTTGATCACGAAAAGGTTCACTCTCTTTATCAGGTTGAGAAGGTTTTCTCGTTCGATCTCAATCCAGAGGTCGATGGTGTCGGCTAAGACGAAGCATTCACCACTAAGTTGATCGAGGACATGAGCCTGCAAAGCCGGATGAATGTTTCCGAGCAGGACGAAGGGGGAGGCTCGATATGATTCGGGAAGGTCGGGACGGAATTTCTCAAAAACGTTTAATTGTAGGTCTAGTGTGTCCCGACGATTGAAATTTTCGTGGTACTTTCCTTTCCAGAAGAAGGTCGGTCCACTTTCGTCTCTCTGCAGGCCTTCCAAGTCGATTCCACGTGAGCGGAGCCTGTTCATGAACTCTTCACCGAAGTCGTTGCCGACGACGCCGACCATGCGGGTCTCGGCAAAATAGCTAGAGGCGAAGGAGCAGTAGGAGGCGGCCCCCCCGAGAATGTGCTCTTTCTCGCCGTAGGGCGTGATGACGTTGTCGAAGGCCACGGAACCCACTACTAACAAGTGTGCGGGCGAAGTGGCGTCAGTTGCTATGCGTTCGCTCATTATTGGGAGGCATACTAGCAGGCAAAGGGAAATGCTCAAGCTTTCCCTGCCGGAGAATGCTTTATCTATTGTTTGCTCGAACGGAGAACGAAATCCACAATGGGCTTGGGGTCCTTCAGGCTATGTGGGTGATGTCCGATGCCCGGTTTGCGAATGACCTCGATAGATCCACCCAGTTTTTTGTAGCGTTTTTCAATGACGTCTGAATTTTCGGCCACCGGCACGACGGTGTCGGCCTCACCGATTACATGAAAGAGGGGAACCTTGGCTTTGGCGAGGACTTCTAGTCCGTCGATGGGATTGCCCTTGAAGTCCATTGCTTCCGTTTCCGTCAAGCCGTAAGCCTTAAGGCAATTTTTCCAAGTGCCGGTGCTCCCTTTTCCCTTTCCCTTTCCTCCAGGCCAACTTTTGAAGTCGCACACGGGGGCATCGCCGTAGATGCAGGAAACCTTCTCAGGGTTGGCCTTGGCCCAGTTGTAGATGATTAGCCCGCCTCTGCTCATTCCCTCTAACGTCGCTTTTTTTGCAAAGCCATGTTCCTTGACCAAGTAGGCGTAGAAAGCGTCCCAGCGCGCGACTGCCTTTGGAGAACCAAAGAGGTTGCCCACTTCGCAATAGACGACGTGCCAACCCTTTTCGAGCAAGGCGACGTCTGTTCCCGGTTGGTGACCCCAGAATCGAGCTCGCCAAATCCATGGCTTGCCTAGGGCAACCTCTACGGGGCTTACTACTTTGCATGCCACTCCTTCCAACTTGAACTGGTTCAAGCCATAACCTTTCCATTGGGATTCCTTGCCGGGGAAATCCCCAGCTGAAAGCATTCCGGTGGCCCAGAAAAGCAAAAAGAGGGAGGGTTTGAGCAAAGAATTCATGGAAGTTTTCGTTTTGGCTTTATATTTTACCCCAAATCTTTTGCATGAGTGCGTAGGTGCTGGGGTCGTGTTCCTTTAACTCGGCTCTAACGAACGGATAGAAGTCGTTTACTCCAAGGTAGGACTCGGTCATCTCTGCGAAGAATTCCTTGTGATTCGTTCGGGCGTAATGCTTCACCTTTCGACCGGAGAACAGAAGGACTCGCTCGTAAAGACCCTTTTTCTCCGATGCTTGATATGCTTGGATGATCTCCTTGTTGTCGAAACTCAGAATCTGATCGTGGTAGGCATGAGCTAATTCGTGAAGAATTACGTAGGGGTGCTTGGCCCAAGTGCCACGGCTGAGCAGGGAATGAGCACGTGGTATGTGAACTCTTTTTTCAAGTCGTGGGTCGTAGCCGTTATTAATCAGCCACCTTTTACCCGGATGGTACTGCATGTTGCCAAGTTCGTGCTGGAGATCTATTCGGATCGGTAATTTCTGAAGTACCACGACCTTTTCCTTCGAGAGGATATACTTGATACGCTGAAGGTGATTGGCCAGTGCCTTGGTAGCCTCTTCACCCAACGCCTTATTCTCCTTGGAAAGCAGTTTCGGGTCGTATTCTATCGTCCAACCTTCGACTGTCTTGATGACTGGATCATAGAACCTCTTTTCGCCTTTCTTCTCTTCGGCAGAAGATAGGCAGAGATAGGCGACGTTAAGCGAAAGGAATAGAGCTAAAGCTTTCAGTTTCATAGTCACAGACTAGTGATGAGAATTGTACGGGCAAGACCAGACACCTGCATCCTGACAATTATCGGGAGGGGGGACTAGCTATTCTAGCTCTGCAATGATCTTCTTGATTCGCGCGGCAATCTTTGGGTTGTCGGAGGCGATGTCGGTTTCCTCTCCGATATCTTTGCTCAGGTCATAGAGAGCTAAAGTTTTGTCGGTTTGGACTCCTTTCCAGTCATTCATCCGCACAGCTCGAAAACGATTCCATCTCCAGAATAGGTATTCGTGCCGGACTTGCTTGTTTGTATTGCCTAGTAGGGTAGGAACAAAAGAAATCCCGTCGATGCCTTCGGGCGTTTCTGCTCCACCGAGCTCACAAGCAGTTGGCAACCAATCCCAAAAGGCGGAAGCGTGATTGCTTACGCCTGGTTTAATCGTTTTAGGCCACCAAGCGATCATGGGCACGCGAATACCGCCGTCATGCAGCGAACGCTTATGTCCTCTTAGTTTTCCATTGGAATCAAAGAAATCCACCTTGTGTCCACCCTCCTGATGGGGACCATTGTCCGAAGTAAAAACCACCAAAGTGTTCTCGGCGATTCCAAGGTTCTTGAGCAAATCTAGTATTTGTCCTGTGTCAGTGTCCATTAAGGTCACCATGGCGGCGAACCCCTTTTCCGGATTCGGCCAATCCTTGTCCTTGTAGATTCCGTGGTCGGGTACTTCCTGCCCGTTCTTCTCTACGCGACCTGCTTCGTTGTTGGTGTGCGGAATAGTCCAGGTGAGATTGAGATAAAAGGGCTTTGCATTGTTGCGTTTGATAAACGCAAGGGCTTCCTCGGTTATCCGAGTATGGGCATAGGTTACCTTCTTTGACGACACGTTCCTCTTCCCACTGTTCACGTTGCCGGGCAAGCGCTCTGCCTTGTCGTTACGAAAAAGGAATTCAGGATAGTAATCGTGAGCAGCGCCTTGGTCCAGGTAACCGTAGAAGAAATCAAAGCCCTGGCTGTTGGGATGACCGCTAGTACCGACGTCGCCAAGCGCCCACTTGCCAACTCCGCCCGTCACGTAACCAGCCTTCTTCAGGAGTGAGGTCACAGTTTCGGTTCCCTTGGGAAGCACATGCATGTTGTTGCCGGCGATCGCCGTGTGACCCGTGTGTTTGCCCGTAAGGAACACGAGGCGGGCCGGTCGGCACACGGTGTGTCCGGCGTAGTGATCGGTAAAGCGTAAACCTTCTCTGGCCATGCGGTCCAATCGGGGTGTCTTAACCTGCTTTTGGCCATAGCTGCCCAAATCACCGTATCCGAGATCGTCGGATACGATGTAGATAATATTCGGCTTGCTCGGTGCTGCGTGGAGCGAGCCAAATAGCACGAGAGAAACGACAAAGCTTATGATTTTCTTCATTTGTACGTTCGAGTTAGGGTTTTCCAAGCCAATTGCGCTTGGTTCCACCGTGGATGAAGAGCTTGCCGTCGGAGCCGGCAAGCATCAGAGCGACGGTGGCATTTCCGATGGGATGGTAGCCGAGGTAGGCATCGCCTGCATAGTTTCTCTTACTGCCGAAATAGGCTGCGGTACCGACCGATGTTCGGCAAAGTTCCAGATAAGGAATCCATTTTCTCATTACTTGTTCGTAAGCACTGGGATCTAGGGATCTTATTCCTGCCGTACCGTAAATCAAGCCGATGGAAGTCATCGAGTGAGCGTGTCGCATGCGAGCTTGATATTTCACCAAGGCGTTTGCGAAACCTTTGGCCATCTTGGGCTCCTCACCTGTAATCGCCAGGGCAGTTGCCATTGCTCCGGTACGAGCGGGGATGTCTGGGTAGTCAGGAACTCTGGAAGAGTATCCTAGTCCCCCCGTATTGGGGCCAATCGACTTTCTGATCTCCACCATCGATCGGTCCCATGCCTTGCGGTCGATCTTGTAGCCGCATTTTGCCGCAAGTGCCCATGCTAGGTGAGCTTGTACGTTTATGATGACTAGGCCAGTTCGTTCGTATGGTACTTCATAGGCGTGTCCCATTCTACCG
>MDTC01010050.1_pt1 | contig 46683 bp, 47 predicted proteins | sample 811181 | NCBI WGS metagenome assembly MDTC01 (sample SAMN05326644, study PRJNA326480) | marine metagenome | isolation source: seawater | place: Pacific Ocean: North | collected 2011 | reverse complement strand
TAAATAAAAATATTATATTGATATATGTCTACTCATAGCACCATATACGACGAAGAAACCAATACACACTGGGCAATCGAAGAAGGCCAAACATTAGAAGAAATACAAGAAGTTATCAAGGTCTTCAAAACGGAAAAAAACAGCAATGCTAGAGCAAAAAAGTTATTAAATAGCTACTTGATAAAAGATAACATGGATGCAGAAAACAAAACCATTCTAGCAGTTATGGCAAAAGACGGACCAGATGCAGCCATGGAAGCTATGGTGGTGGATGAAAATGGAATGAACATGTCGTATGGTGAGATAAGAAGTAAATTTGGATAAAAATAAGATTATTTTATGAGCCTAAATGAAGACTATGTTTTATATCTATGTCAAATGTATCGTCACGAGAATCAATAGAAAACACTGTATTTGTATCGTCTGTACATTTTTTGGATAGTAATTTGCAATCCACTGGAAGCGTGGGATGAGTGAAACTACAGTCCCTAGCACATTCATACCTGCTCTGATGTTGACCAATAGAAAGCGTCAAAATACCCCATATAATTCCAAATGAAGATGTATCAGTAGGACTTCTTCCTTCTCCTACACCGTTTAAATATGCATCATATTTTTGTCCTTGGGGTGAAGTAACATTATCTATTGGTATTAAACTTTTAAAGGTGGCATTTAAATTTGTAACTGTCAACCCTTCATCAGGTAACATAACCTTATAATTATCATCTGATATTAATTTATTTACGAAAGTCAATAAAAGAGTATTTATTCCACCTGAAACATACCAATTTTGTTTATAAACGAAGTTAGAAAACAAATCTTTACTACATTGATTTACTTTACAAACATCTGTAAATTCAAGAAAGTTTTCAAAATCCGATCTTATCGAATTTGCGAAAAATTTCTCGACAGGATTCAAATCTAAATAATCGTATCCTTCTTTAGAATAACATTTACCACAAACTTTTGCTAATCCCAATACGATTGCGAACTTTTCCGAATTCATTTCTCCGTTTGATAATGAAAACGTTATCGGTGTTTCTTCTTCATACATAGAACTTACCATCAAACTGATTATCGTTTCTTCCATTGTACGTTCTATTTCCTTTTCTATTCTTTCTTGCAGTGTAGAACTATCACCCATTTTTTCAAAAAAATGAATAAAAAAATATTTTTTTAACCTGTTCAATACATTTGGTTTATCATTTTTCTCCACAATGACACTATCTTTATCATAATCTTTACCAGTGACTGATTTAATTATTTTTTTAATAATTCGATAACTTAATTCTTTTTTACGTTCTGTTATAGCACTTTGATTTGTTAATTGGTCTTTTATGTATTTAAAATTCGTTCCTGATGAATTTAGTACATCTATATTTTGAATATTCAACACAGAAGAATTTACTTTCTGTGTTTCAATAGGTTTGTCTTTATAATCATTCACATAGTTTAATACATGGAATGTGCTACCACCGGTTAAATCAACACCAAACCCAATGCTTCTATTTACAAATATCAAATCCATGAATTCGTATACGTGTTTTATTTTCAAATCTGTATCTTCTGCAAGCGTATTGAATAAATAATCAAAATACCAATTTAATGTATCATTTATAAACGAATCAGCAGGATTATTATATTCTATTTCTTCATCTAAATTACCAAAATCGAAAATAGTCTGGTTCAACCAAGACCCAAAGGTGTCGGGATAATTTATCACATAATTAAAAAAATCGTTGAATATAATATTAGTGGTAATTCCGTATTCCGTTATATCTGCTCCACTATTAAATAGGTTTCCAGTCATGTTTTTGTCGAATGATGGATCCATCAATATGTTGTCTACTAATTCATAGTGTTTGTTATCTGTTATATTATTAAGATTGACAATATTATTTAAATTAATATTAACAAATAAGCTGTCATTATCTACAACCTTTCTATTATGTTGATCATAATTTGCTCCATCAAACATCACTCTCGAATACATATTTTCAATAGTGCAATCAGTGTTTGTGGTGCCAATTTCTTTAAATTTGGCAACCACGTGTAATGTCCTGTAAAAATAATTTAATATATATTTTGTGGATTCTCTATTGCCACCATCCAATTGTTTGGATCTGTAATTTTCAATATTCATTTCGTATAGTAAAGCATCATCATTACTACAGAGTAGAAAATTTCTATATAGAAGAGTGTGATATTTCATTCTTAATACATTTCCATTATACAATTGAACATTTTTCTGTGACCGCGGTTCTTTTTTACAAACTTTTTCTTTATATGCTTGTTTTAAATCATCTAAGGTACAATGTTCTGTATTACATGTAGAACTCATGCATACGTATATCAATAAAAAAAACACACCTGAAAATAATAATGTTTTCATATTGATTTAAAATAGTATTAATTTATAGTAATATTTCATATAATATCAAAAAACGTTGAAACTTTAACGTTACAAAACTGGAAGCTATGGTGGTGAATGAAAATGGAATGAACATGTCGTATGGTGAGATAAGAAGTACATTTGATTAGTATAAAATAGCTTTATAAATGGTAAATGGGAAATTCTTCATCGGTGGGAAATTCTTCATCGGTAGTAAATTCTTCGTCACGTGAATTAAATTGGCGTCGAAGACTTTGGCATGAAATTTATCGTGAACCCTTTTCATTGTATATTTATAACATGTTTAACTGAACATGGTATAGATGGATCGATTTACACCCTGGAGATAAATTTATGACGATACAAAAAGTATCAAGGAATACATGGGCTGTTGGTCATGAGACAGTTATACAACATAATCAACAACCATGGGTTCCAAATGATGATAATTTAGCTGATTGTATTTATAAAATACATATAATGATAGATGGGGTTGAAAAATATGTACCGTTACCTGTATTAAACCAAGGTTTAATAAATAGAGGTTTCCCTTCTGGTGTATTTGTACCACCACAGCATAATGAATTTTTCATGACAGAAGACCCATTTGCTATAAATCAAACCGATAAAGATGGTCATCCAAAACCAGATGAAGATGATTTTTTACATGTAATAAGCAATTACGAAGGGTTGCCCGTGGCAACGCCTGAAGAAATAAAAAGTAGAATAACACCTTCGGCTAATAATAATGATTTACTTTGGAATTTTTTAAAAACGAAACATAAAATAAAATTTTAATATATGATATATTTACATTTATGAAGTATATATTTAATATACATTATTAAAAATGGGAAATTCTTCATCACAACAAAAACTTACTAATATCGATTTAAATTGGCGTAGAAGATTTTGGCACGAAGTAGATGAATCTTTTCCGTTGTACATCTATAACTGCAATACCGAAAAATGGTCTCAATGGATTAATTTACAACCTGGAGATAGATATTTAACCATGGTAAGATTAAGTAAAAAAGTATTTGGTGCTGGCGGTCAAATGGTAATAGAACATGAAAATTACAAGAAATACGGTGATAATTTAGCAGAATGTGTTTATAAACTACATATAATGATAAATGGGACATTAAAATATGTAAAAATGCCTGTAACAAATAAAAAATGCCTGCCAGAGTCTTCTGGTGTGTTTTTATCACCTCAGTATGATGATGGTGATATGTATGAAGACCGAAATGCTTTAAATCAAACAGATGAATATAATCAACCAAAACCAGATGAAGATGATTTTTTACATGTAATAAGCAATTACGAAGGGTTGCCTGTGGCTACGAGGAGTGAAATAAATAGTAGGTTGGTTGATTCTAAAATAAGATTTTAATATTCTAACTATAAAATAGAAATATAATTTATACAAATGTGTTATAAAACTATTGCCAATGCTACCAAAGGATTTCATATTCGTTGGGGCACTGGAATTTTTCCCAGATATAGAGATGTTTCCGGTCCATATGTTTCAATAAAACGGATCAATCAAGCAAAACATATCGTGGCTCACATTTTGTCTGAAGAAGAAATACGTATTGTTAGGGCGTTTCAAACGTTTGCTCGTAAGAAATATTACAACAAACATATCAAGGTGGATGTAGATATTCAAGCTGCTAAAGATATGATAAACAATACGGTGCTCCATACACGAGATAATGATTTGTATGGTGAATCAGATGGTGAACAGATATGGATATCCAAAATTAAAATGTCTGGTGAAATATTAGTAGGAACCATGTTACACGAATCGTTGCATAACATAGCAACATTTAATGGTAAAGATATATGTGAGAGAGACGAACATGCTATTATGATTATGTTAGGCGAAGTATTAGACTATTAATCATCATCCATACCCTCTTCGTAACACATTCTACCTATCAATAAAACTATGAAAGTAAAAATACATATAGATAAAATAAATTCTAATACTATAGTCATTATAATATATTAAAAAACATTATATAGTAAAAATTTCTGCAATAAAAGTCCACAAACGATGCCAATGACAAAGCAAAGAAAGTGTACTTTATAAATATAAGACCAAAGAGGTTCATAATGATGATGAATGGTCTTTGGATAGGTTATGACAGGTATTGGATTGTTATTGTATTCGTATATTTTTTGTTCTGTCATATGAATGATATTAGTCTGTATAAATAGTATTATGTTGTATGTATATGAATACAATCGAAGAAATAAATGAAGAATGGAAAAAATTAGATAAAAAGTATGACGAAACCCCAGAAGAAGTGCATGAAGAAAGAAGAAATAAATTAAAAGAAAAAATGGAAAATGAAATTAAAATCGGTTCTCGTGTAAAAGCAAGATGGGGTAAAAAAAGATATAATGGTACTGTTAATAAAATCATAAAGGATAGTAAAGGCAATATAACCGGTTATGATATTCTGTTTGACATGGATGGGAAATTAGGTGAAGTTACATCAGATAACGTAGAAAAAATTAAATTATATGAGTATGGTAATATAAAATTTTAAAATTTAAATTTTATTTTTTCTAAAGGTTCCATTAAATATAACGCTCCTAAATTTAATTCATTTATGAAAGCATTTAATATTGTACTATTTATATATATTTCACACCATAAAATATATTTTTCTCGGTCAAATTCACAATCGTCACTACGTAAAAAACGTTTTACATTATTTATGGTTTGTTCTGATACATTCAGTTGTTTAAGTAGTATATCATATTTATCAAATATGTAATCGCACTGGTTTTCTTTTTCATATTTGATTCCTGTTATTGAACTTTTTTTATAATTTTCTGTAATGTATTTGAATGTATCATAACTAATTCGAATCGGAGGAGGTGCATTTGGATTTTCTAAAAACCTCTTCATATGGTCTGGATTCATTTTATTTTGTTCCTCAAACGGTTTTAAAAATCCACAAATCAACCAAGAGAATCCCAATAAATTTTTTAAATTTTGTCTTTCCATCATAATTGGGTCATGTATCGAACGGACTAATAATTTAAAAAACCCATATACTTCATTCCGTTGCATATCTGCACTCCTAAAAAATGGTTTTATAACCCTTTCTACTAATGTATCCATAAGTTTGGAAAATTTATTTATACTTTTATTTGTTGACATTTACTATTTGTAAAACATTTATATAATGTCTTATGCTAAAAGACCTATACAACAAAACGTCAATTTAACACAACAAGGACATTTCGTTTTACAACATTCACAAGGGCATTCTTTTTTATCATCATCTTCTTCTTCCTCTTCTTCCTCTTCTTCGTCTTCTTCGTCTTCCTCATCTTTATCGTTTCCTATTTGTATACCACTATCGCCAAGTGGAAGCGATCCTGGCTGTATTTTTGAATCGGTTTTTATTATATTGATGCTTACTTTCTGACCCATTTGTTTTATGTTCTTCAGGGTTTATATCGTTCTCCACATCTTCCAAATGGATTTCTTGTATTGGTGATGTAGACATGTCTTTTCTATTTTGTATAGGCGATGTAGATATATCTTTTTTTACAACGATTGGTTTTACAGAAGGATTAGTACTAGGTATATGGTCTCCTTTTATTCCTATAGAGAGATGACATCCCATTAATGACTATGATAAACATACTTATATAATTAAAGAAAACCATTTCCTGCCGATGCTATAAAAATTGCAGTCACGGATGAAAAAATAAAACCTATTATTTTTGGTAAAGCCAAATCTCTGTCGTTTTTATTTATCAAAAAAAATACAGTAAACATAAGATGAGCAAACGCCTGTATCACAGAAGCCATAAAAGAAGCCTTTCCACCATTTTGTGCCTGTACCAATTTAAATATTGCTCCTATCAATGTCAACCCAAAAGCAACATATTTTACCGGCTGTTTCCATGGACTATAAGCAGTTATACTAGGCATTCCTAAATCCGTATACCTATCAAAACTTCTATTTATGGCGGATTGGCATGTTGGTTTATATTTTTTACATTTTTTTTCTTCAATGATGATTAGCATTTTTAATATTTGGTAATACATAATAAACTCTTCGTACGGTCTATCTAAATTTGGGTCGTACGGCATACATTTTCTTCGTTTAGCCCGTTTTGTATATTTTGATTTCATTTTATTATATTTTTTTAAAATAACTTGTTTCTCTTCCAACGATTTTAAAGCGATTGCACTTTTTAACATTTCTGTTTCGAATTCAATGTCTTCATCTTCGTCCGAATCGTAAACATACGTTGTACTTCTACGACATGATTTTTTTGTTATGGCATATTTTGATTTTTTCGTTTGCAACGGGTCGAAATTTAAATTCATTTATATCTATAACCAAGCTTTTATACCATTCTGCCTAAAACTACGCTTCATCATTGCCAATGTAAATTTAATATTTGGTTCATTGGTTTTGCTCAATATTTTTGAATCGATTTTTTTTGCAAATCCATAATCAATTAAATATATTTTTCCGTTGTCTACCATCACATTGCGACAATTACCGTCATTATGCAATATTTCATTCGTATCCAACGTTCTACAAATCGTTTCAATCGCTTTCATTTCACTCTTCAATAAACAGGCAGGAACTCTGTTTTTTGCCACCTCCAACAACGTTTTATCCAAGCCCTGCATAAATATCTGCTTATTATCCAAATCCACATGAAACACCTGAGGCGCCACGCCCAATTCACAAGCCTTGCCTTGAAATTCAGCCTCCTTTTGAATTCGTTTAGCTGATTTCGTTTTCTTAAATTGTTTTAAAATACATACTGTTTCCCCGACTTTCACAACGGATACCGTACCATCTTTACCAACTGCAATGTTTTCATTAATAATCGTGTATTCCATTTGTAATATTTATATGTTTTATATAGGTAATATAATATGAATAGAATAATCTTATGGTTTAATATAACACAATAATATTATTAATATGTTAGCTACGCCCGAGGTAATCGATGCTTATATAGATTTTTTAAAAAATTATAAGCCTCCAAAACTGAAATCAAAGTTACCATGTACTTTTTGTAAGACTACTGAATCAACGACGTGGAGACCAGGACCTATTGGTCCATCAACTTTGTGCAACAAATGCGGCGTCAATTATATGGACTCCGGTAAACGCAATAGAACCATTGATTTAATTTTGAGAGGTTCTACACCGGTATGGTTAAAAAAAGATGTCAATTCATGGGTTTGGAAAGAACATATGGTTGCAGATATAGAAGACCCACGTATATCCATGTGGATACAGCGTGAAATGATAAGAAATAAATTAACATCTACATATAATCCACCGCCAGCTAAGAAACGGCGGTTATGATTTTTGTTTTAAACGTCTACGCAATATTTGTAACTTTTTATCTCGTTTTTCATCCTCCATCTCTTTCAATTCTTTATTCAAATCTTTTTCAAATTCTTCGTCGTTTTCAATGGGTGGTAGAAGTAGTGAAGGTTTAAATATAAGCGCGAGGACTGATACAACGACTAAACATAAAATAAATAGATATAACATTTATTATATTAGATAAACTTATATACTCTTAAGCCGAACACATTAGGCATTCCTCCTCTTCTTCCTCCACCTCCATTCCCTTTTTCACCGTAAATTGTATAGCCCTAGCCTCTGGTTGACTCCTTAAATAATACTGACCCGTTTTAAGGCCTTTATCCCATGCATAGAATCCCATAGAAGATAGCACTGCTCTAGTAGGTTTCTGTATGTATAAATTCAGTGATTGGGCTTGGCATATGAATGGAGCTCGACCAGCAGATAAATGAATCAATGCTTTCTGACTCATTTCCCATACCGTTTTGAACACCTTTTTCAAATCGTCAGGAATGTCCATTTTTTGTACGGAACCTCTGTTTGCTATCAACGCTTTTTTATTGGTTTCGTTCCACAGACCTTTCGCAACGAGTTTATCTTGTAGATATGAATTAATCATCATGTACTCGCCTGCTAATACCCTTCTATTGTATAGATTGGATGTTCTTGGTTCAAATGACTCTGTATTACCAAGTATAGATGCTGTTGAAGCGGTTGGCATTGGTGCAACTAATAATGAATTTCGTAGTCCATAATACTGTACATCTTCTTTCACTTTGTCCCAGTTGTATCTAGTCGGCACTACGCCCCATAAATCGAATTGTAGTTTTCCTTTGGATGCTGGAGACCCGTTGAATGTTTCATATGGACCATATTCTTTCGCTTGTTCAACACTTTCTGTAATCGCTGCATAGTATATCGTTTCAAATATATTGTTATTGATTGTTAATGCTTCCTCAGAATCATATGGTATTTCCATCATTTGAAAAACATCTGCTAACCCTTGTATACCGATTCCAATGGGTCTATGCTTTTTGTTTGAATTTTCTGCTTGTGGTATAGGATAAGTATTAATATCAATGACAGCATTTAAATTTTTGACGACTAATCTGGTTATTTTTTCTAATCTAGAGTATTCAAAACGTTTTCCTGCCATACATTTTGGCAATGCGATAGAAGCTAATGTACATACAGCGACTTCATCTGGCGAAGTATATTCAGTAACTTCACAACATAGATTGGAACTTCGAATGGTTCCTAGATTTTGTTGATTGCTTTTTGCATTTACACTATCTTTATACATAAGATATGGCGTTCCAGTCTCCATTTGACTATCACATATTGCTAACCATAATTCTCTAGCGTTTACAACACCATGTGCTAATCCTTTTTGTTCATATGATTTGTACAACGTTTCAAATGCTTCACCCCATGCATCTTGTAATCCTGGACATTTGTTTGGACAAAACAACGACCATTGACCATTTATTTTGACTCGTTTCATGAACAAATCCGGCACCCAAAGTCCATAGAAGAGGTCTCTTGCACGTTTGTTTTCATCCCCATGGTTCTTTTTCAAGTCTAGGAATTCTTGTACGTCAGGATGCCATGGTTCTAGCCATACTGCAAATGAGCCTTTTCTTTTGCCACCTCCTTGGTCTACATAGCGTGCTGTATCATTAAAAACTTTTAACATAGGTGTAATGCCGTTGGATACTCCGTTGGTTCCTTCTATTTGTGAGCCTGTGGGTCTTATTTGGGATATGGATATGCCTATGCCGCCAGCGCCTTTGGATATGAGTGCACAATCTTTGAGGGTTTCATATATTCCAGCGATGGAATCGGATTTCATGGTCATGAGAAAACACGAAGCTAATTGTTGTTTGCGCATACCGGAATGAAAAAGCGTTGGAGTTGCATGAGTATATAATAATTTTGACATGGAATCATAATTTTCTCGTATGTTCGAAACGATATCACCGCTTCTACCGATGGCGATGGCGATGGCAACTCTCATGATTAGATATTGTGGTCTTTCTACTATGATATTATTATGTTTGACTAGATAGGAGCGTTCTAATGTTTTGCATGCGAATATGTCGTATTGAAAATCTCTGTCATGTACAATCATATCATTTATTTGTTCGGAGTAGTTTTTAATGGTTTGTAGAAAGGGTTCGTGTAAGAGATGTTTGACTTGTATCATGGATTCGATGAATGTAGCGGGTGTTTCTTTGTGTAGGTTGTCTACCCATGCTCTACCGGCTAATTTACTGTAATGGTGATGGTCAGTGGTCATGGCAGCGGCGGTTTCGGATACTAAATTTGGTATTTCGGCGGAGGTCATGAATTCACCCCACGAGTTGTTTAGAGTGTTTAATAACGTTTTAATGTTAACATGATTGAGTTTAGGATGTATGTTTATTAATTTTTCTAGTTTATTTCTGATTTTGGACATGTTTAAGTCTTCAATATTACCATTTCTTTTTTTGACGCGCATGGGTGAAGTGTTTGTATGTCGATGTCTGATATAGTTCAAATAATAGTTATTAGATTTTTGGTAGATTTTTTAACAAACGTAAATATAAATATATGTTAACAAAAATTTTATAGAGTTTCTTCTACTTTAGAAACTAAAAATATATTCCATACGCCTTCAAGTGCTTGTTTACAAAATTCATGTGGATTCATATTTTGTGCAGATGTAAAATAGGAATTGGAATATTGCCAATGTTTTTTATCTAATGTTTTTCGATAACAAGTATAATGTTGAGGTTCATGTATTATAAATCCATAAATACTTGTATCATCTAATAATTCATACATTGTTTTACCAACATTCCAAATATATTCTATTGTACCATCTTCTTTTTGTCTTGTCGTAACACCGCGTTTAATATGAAATCCTTTTTTTTCTAAACATCTTATCATGGAATTTAATGACCAGAACCCAGACACGTGTTTATGATTACTTAATGAATCCCCTGATTCCTCTGCACATTCTTTCGCCGCCTCGTCTAAATCGTTTTTGGTAATGTCTGTATTGCGTAAAAGATTATGAATAGAATGAAGACCGCAATATGCCGAACGCTGACGCTCGTGAAAATCAGAACCATGAACCAATCGACTACTATGACGTGTATTGTATGGAATAGAATCTTTTTCAATGATTCGTCTTTTTGTAGACGAGACATCATTGACAATCGTTTTAAAAGAATCTTGAAGTTTTCGTTTACGAACGATTTCATATATTGGGTCTTCTATCATATTCTTTGGTCAGACTTTATTTTCTTTTATACGCATTTTATTGCTAGCATATGTGTTCCATATACTAGTGAACGTTATTATCAGTTGATTGTATTGTATCTGTGTTTCTTTCCATTTGAAAACATATTTGTCTATCCAGTCAACGGTTTTTGCATGTATTTTTTCTATGTCTTCATCGTTGCAACGTATGATTCTTTTCCATCTTCTTAGTGTTTTTTTTGATTCTTTCGTATCGTCTACAACGAAATTAGACCACCAAAACATAATATAGGATTTAATTTCTTCCGATGAATTTTCTATGTCAAAATGATATTTTTCCTTGTATTTATTATCTATCAAAGTAGATAATTGAAACAACAATTTTTGATAATCTATTAATTTGATAGATATGGTTTCAAGGTTATTCGATATAGTATTAATAGAAGTCCATATAAATACGTCTGGATGTTTTTCGGTCATATAATTTATTTTTTTACTCTCTTTATACCTCTATTTGGGTGTGTATTTATTTGTCGATGGTGTGAAATATGTTCTGTCCAATTTTCATCGTGTCCTTTCTCCTTATCATGTTCTAAATGCATATCTACAGGTAACATTTTTTTCTTGGCTTCCATAACATCTGAATGACGTTGTAATTTTTGTTTGCGTTTTATACGCATTTGACGTCTTGAACCCCTTGCTATCATATTAGGTGTTATATTAACTTTTTCTTCATCTTCTTTTTGAACCACTGGTTTCTTTATTGTACGAGGTGAACGAGCTCTCAATCCTCCTCTTAATGTTTTTACACGATTTGTTGTTATTTTCTTTACCGTTGCCATTTCAACATCCGGTATTTTATCCGGTATAACACATTCTACCTTACGCATTTTCATTAAAACAATTATAATTATCAAACAAACTATCATTACAGATATCAACACTATCAATGCTATATCCGAACCACCTAAAACACTTTCCACTTCTTTCTTATCTACATATTCCTTTGTGTCATCCGCTATCTCCCATACCATTTCCGTTGTCATTGAATTTTCAGTTGTTCTGACAAAAACGACAGGTGTTTGCAACGTTTTTAGTCTCCTATCATCACTTGACAATATTCGAAACGTGCCAGTCGATATAGAACTATCTGAATCAGTAGCAATCCATGACACAGAACATGGCACACTTGTTAAGGTCACGTCGTTGTATAACCATGTACAATATGTCGAATCAGTGATGGTGTCAGCTGTATGTTCAAGTGTTCCGCATGTTGTTTGCCATTGTACGGTAATCATTTGTTCTTGTGGTTCACACATTTCGATAGACATATCTATTTTTTCACCGATGGCAGCGGTTTGTTTGGATTGTAATTTGGATATAACATATGGAGGAAAATGAATAGGAACATTATCTACATAAATATATACTTCTCCAAGCGATATACCCCCATTCATATCTTCACATCGAATTTTAACAATACATTTGTTTCCTAACGTTGTGGGTGTAAAAATAACGGTCACGGTAGAACCAGAAGCAACTGTATCGGTCAACGAACCTTCTAACTCGGTAATTGGACAAGAACCCACTATCGCCTCTGTCGTCCATGTATATTTAATGTTTGAACCTTCCTGGTCTTCAAACGTTGCAGAAATCGTTGTAGACGTTCCTATCTGATGCAATAATGAGATTCCAGAATTGATAGCGGTTATTGTTGGAGGTACATTAAAAATGGCTCTAAATTCTACAGGAACGTAGTCTTTCACTACAAATTGCATTGGTATATGATATCCCATTCCTACGACTGCTATCTCTAGTATGTAAGGGTCTAATGCATTTTCTGGTATAGTGTGTTCGATAACGCAAGTATCGGATGATGTACATTTTGTTTGTCCATTAATGGTAAATTGCATATCTGTATTTGGTGGATTAGAGACACCTTTGATGGTTAACTCAATGACATCATTTTGATAAACAGTGGTTGAATTTGTTTTAATCCATTTTATATATGAAGGTTGTTGATATCTTGCCGCATCGGCTTGAATTAATGGATTTAAAATGATATTTTCAGTGGATGCAACATTTGATATATTTCCTGTTAATACACCTGAATGTGTAGACACACCATATTCATCTGTAGCTATGGCCTGTAAAACATAACCACCTTCCGATAAAGAAGCCAATGTATACGTAGGAGATTCTTTCGATGTTTCCCAACGAAATAAATTAGCAGGAGGTTTTGATAGTGTCCATGATATTTTATGTATACTAAACACTGGTACTATAAGTAAAAGAAGTAAAAATATGTTCATTAATATGTGTCATAATATTTATATACTCTGTGTCATATGGTAAAAGAATCTATATCTTCATTTAATGTGAACCCATTTCTAAAAGAGCTATTACCTTGTTCAACATCTATAACATATTGACTTTCTCTACATTTGTTACATAGTAATGCTGTATCGTTTGTGGGAGCTGGCATATGTTTTCCAATACTTTTGGTGAATTTTAATGTTTTTTGTGGTTTTCTGGTGTTAATAATGACCATGAATACTATAGTGATTACAGAACCAAATATGTATATATCCCATCTAGGTTCATATGGAAATACACAATCACACCATGTAAACCATCTTAATGTATTGATGATAAATTCGTCGGATAAACGAAATAACCAAATGGTGTTGTATCGTTTAATTTCATGTATAGTTGTTGAACCTATTTTATTTATTTCTGATGTCATTGCATAATTTATAACCGCCCAATACAATAACAACACACCATACCATCTAACTTTACAATCGATAACGGTTTCAAAATCTAAAAATATTGAAAAGGTGTACCATATTAACCAAAACATACCGAAGCCGAACGAAACTCTAGATGGTTCATCCATTACTTTTATAAATAGAAGACCAATAATAGATAGTGTTGGAAACCCTATAGACGAGAAAAAACATGTAAATATCGTTTCTGTTAATAACATATTTCGTATTTTACCTATTTGTTCTGGACTAAATTGATACACTTTTTCATGACGTAAATCAATAATATCATAGGTAATAGTAAAACAAAACCAAAGAGTAAAAATGGCTTGTTCTATCGTCCTAGTGGTTATCATTGCAGCCAATATGCATAATATCGGACCAGTAAAAACAACAAATCGATTATGTTTAATATTCATTTATTATTAACCAAACCTCTATATAGGATAGATGTCAATTTTGCGGATTCATAACTATAAAAGCATATTTGTATTTTATAATGAATCAGAGTTTACTTAATATGAAACCGTTGGGAAGACAAAAAACTTCTACAACTACTATATCGATTAAACCACATCAAGAAAAATATGTCAAAATTACAATGGGTCTATTGGCATTAGCAATCGGTGTAGTTGTTATTTTTGCTGTTGTTATAGGAGTATCCGCTTACAACGTTGTACAAACCACTACTCCCGCTGTTCGCTCTTTAACCTCTGGTAAATTAAACAAAGCCATCGGAGAAGCACATTTAATGTTAAAGTCTGCTAGACGTGTAACTGATAATTTACCAATGAAAGATATCGTACATCAATGGGGAAATACAAATAGAATATTAAAATCATCCAATATACCATGGAAAGAATTACCACATTGGAGAGAATTTGCTCAAAACGCATTTAGAATTAGTACAAACATGTTAAAAGAACATCCAGAATGGGCAAGAGAATTAAAAGAATCATCCGAAAATTTAAAAGAAACAGCACAACCATTAGCATTAGAATCAAAGGAGTGGAGAAAATCGTTGAGAGGAGCTTCCGCAGCTTATGCAGAAACTTTAATGAATATGTATAAAACGCATGTGAAAGTAAATTCATCTTAATATGGTTAATGTTATTATATTTTTATCACACTTTCTCTTTTTACTTAATATTAAATCATAGGCATCGTCTACCGTTTTACCTACTTTTACATTATTAACTTCTCTTAATATATCACCTGAACGTAAACCGTTCTCAAACGCAACACCATCTACATCCGGTGTTATTTTAACAACATGATTATCTAGTACAATATCCATGTCCCAAGCTTTGTCACATGGTAGGTATATTTTGTGTATTTTCTTACCAACACATTCTGTATACATATTTACAGAAGATTCCATGTTGTTGTCCCTCAAACAATCAATAGAATGTATATCTGGTATTTCAATATTACAATATCGTTTACCATCTAATCCCCATTCTTTTAATATTTCTGTTGCATATCGATGCACCGTTTCAAACCGTACAGGACGTGTTTTGCGTTTCTTACCACGTTTTTGCCAATTTGGTATGTAACCATCTGCTTGATGTAATTCGCCACCCTTTTCACATATAATGGACAAAGACCACACAGTAGGTTTGTATATGCGTTTCTCTACTGCAAGTATAGCATACCATACAAATACACATGCTATCTGCCACTGACCCATCTTTTGCTTACCATTTATACCGTCAACATATTTAGATTCTTCCTTAAGAAAGTCGCAGTACCTGTCAAATACACTCCAAGCCCATTTGCGCACATTGTCATCGCCATCACCACTGTCACACCCTAAGGAGTCACATAAGGCTCCTATCATGGTTTTGATTCTAATATTAGCACGAGCCTTGTGTGTAAGAGTATCCGGATGTGCGATTGCCTTTTTACCGCCTTTGCGCACTGCTATCTTGATTGGCGTTTGACCTGGAGCTGCACATGTTAGTTTATGCGTATCTATTTCGCCTTCAGCATTTAGAACGCGTTGAGGTGTATATTTAATATTTGAATTCTTGTATACCATGCCACAGAACGGACAAACATGAAAACTATTGTTTGTCACTACGTGCTCATAATGTGGACGTCTGCACCCTGTACAAGAAATATGACGATATTTGCCTACTACAAATCGCAATTTAGACATGGTATAATCACCTTTGTATAGGTTTTTGTCTACCGTTTTCTGTACCGAATCCATCCATTGGTAAGCACTTTCTAATTTTTGTAGGAGGTCATCTTTCTTGAGCCATGCTAATCTAAACGTTTGTTGTAGATGCTCTGGCAATGTATCGGCGCGTACAGGTATGGCTTCTGCTAATACCGCATTCTGTTCTATTGGGTACAGGCTTGTACCATACGTGGGATATTTGTTGTTGCGTGGAAACATGACGCGTACGCCTAGTTTACCGTCTTCACCGTATTTTTTAATTGTATCAATTAGTAATCGCATATCGTTTAGGCTATGTATATCCATGTTATAACAGTCATAACCCCATGCCGATATGTGCATGTATCGTTGATTGCGCTGTAGTACCGTAGTACCAGCCTCTGAATGTTTAATTCCTAGCATTTTTTGTTTATTGTATTGTCGTATTATTTTGTTAGATTATTCGTATCGTATTCGCTTTTTGGTGCCAATGATGATAAAGTATACGTATATATTTTATCGGTTCACTGACAATAAGAAATGGATCGATTCGGTATATATATCAAATGTTTATTTTTTTTTCTGGGTGGTTTTGGGTGGTTGGGTAGAATTGGGTGAATTAGAAAAAAGATAAGGTTATATTTTATTTAATTTAGAAGGTTCCGCCGAAGGCGTATTTAGACTCACTTTTTTATCTTCTATTTTCTCTACAACGGTCTTCTTAGGTTTTAAAATCTCAGCCATCATTTTCTTGTATGATTTCGACGTTTTTGGCATATTAACAATATAATAGTCGTATTCAATAATACGAATATTCTTATATAGTTTGACTAGGACTATCTCTAGTCATAGGAGGTGTCATGGTGGAGCGTGTAACATGTACGGGCATGACGGAAGGGGATGGTATATTTACTTGTTTAATACTGGCATTCATTTTTTGCATTTGTTCCGTTAAATCTGTGATACACTTTTCTAATTTGGTAATACGTATTAAAATTAAATCGAGAGAAGACATTTATTTTATGAAAAGGGTTTAAATACTCTCGGATTATGTTAGTATTTAAAAGCATCGATTACGATTATAATGAATAAGAGAGATTATATATTTTATATTCAAGAACATAGGAAGGGCGTTCAGAAACATCCTAAACGTTTAAAATGTGGTGCTGGGTTGTTTATGCGTTGGGATTGTATACGTTTTTTTATTGAAGAGGATTTAGGGTTACACAATAAGGGTAGACAAGAAAGTTTTATAGAGGGTGAAATAAAAAACGTTAGTGATAATTTACAGGACACAGATTTTGTAAAAGGTGGGCATGTTATTCATGTAAAGCGAGTTCCATGGTGGAAATTGTGGGAAGACGTAAAGGAAAACAAGAAACCTCTTTTTGGACCTATTTATTATCCTCCTGCGATTGAATCGTATTTAAATTCGGCATCTTCATCGCTGACATGAGTTGTGACAATTGTTTTTCTTGTTCTTTTTTATGATTTTCTGATATTATGGTTAGATGTTCAACGTATTGTTCTTTCTGTGACGTTTGTGTATCAAATAAAGATTTAGCTGTGTCATATGCTTGTTTTGTTTGTTCCATTTCTTGTTTCGAATATATTAATTCTTGATTGAGTGAGGCTATTTTTTTTCTTAAAACTTGTACATCATTACGATTATCTAATTTATTATTTTCAACTTCTTTTTTTAATTTTTGCAATTTATTAAATTGCCTCATAGCAAACTCCATTTGCTGTGTTAATTCTGCCATTTATTTACATATTATTTATGTTTATACTACAATCTCAACGACTGGTTCATATATGTTTATAAAATCCACGTTTTCTGAACAAACGGCACATTTTTTAGAATGTTTGTAAGCTTCTTTTAAACATTTTTCATGATATATACATCCACAATTATTTACGCATACAACATTTTTAGTATTATGTTGTAAACAAATAGGACAATACCATTTTTTTTTATTTACAATAATATTATTATATACATTTGAAGGACATTCGTTGTTATAATTACGATAATCCATAGAAGCATCCATAGATTCTCCAGATACCCAAGCCATAGCTTCAGTATCAGACAATTCAATAGAGAAAAAAGCTTCCGTTAAATTTTCCTTACCATATGTTTTATATACAATAGATTGTACATGGAAAGATGTGGGAATACAATCATGTTGATCGAAATACGAATCAAATATAGTTTGAATACGTTTTGTAGCATGTTCATCGTTTTTATCTTCTGGCATTTTTATAGTAACTATACACATATGTTTAGGCGGTGGCAGTGGCGGAAGGTTTGAACGACTTTTCTTTCTAGACGAAAGTATCGATGTCATTTAATGTAGTGGGAAAGTCTGTATATAGTGCATCTTCACAGTCTATGAAACACCTACGTTCTTTTATAGCTGTACTAAGTTCATGTAACAACCCGTTTGCTTCTGGCGCTTTCTTTTTTTCGACTTTTTTTTTCGTTGTGTTAGAAGAGAAATTATAATTTTTTATCTGATTTTGTATATTCAATGGCAACGGTTTTTTCACTCTTATTTTTTTATTAAATTCTTTTTCTTTTTTTTCCTTCTCTAAATTTGATATACGCTCCTCTAAACTTTTTATTATTAACATAGACCTATCATAGTCTTCTTTATAAAAATAAGAACCCATTGATTCCATGCTATAACACTTATATAACTACCTTATCTTATGTTAAGCATATGCAATCGTATAAATACAACTATTATAATTTATAATGAATATTACGTCGGATGAATGTAAAGATTTATATGTTCACGATAAAAAAGATGTTCCAACCCACGATGTCTTAAAAAGTAGGTATGATATATGGGATGGTAGTATGCCAGATTATCAAATTAAAAAAGGAAACAAAATTATATTAAATTATTCTGGTAAAGAAGCACAGTTTGTAACACCTGCTACAAAAGTATTGAGTGCCGCCGTAAACAATCACGGTATTGAACGAAATGGTAAATCTCAACATGTTATGAAAATATCTACCAAACCATTAGAATCGTGGTACATTGGATATAAATCGTTGCCATATGCGAAATGGCCAGATAATTATTTTAACAATCTAGAAAACGTTGTGATACAATGTTTACGAATCGCTTTTGATGACCCTGATATGTTTGAAAAGGCAACGGAACATGCATGGGATTGTGTCAACATGGAAGGCGATGACCCAGATGCCATGGCCTTTAATATATTCATACACAATGCTATATTACCGTTTGATAACGATTCATGGACATTAAAAAAAAACATGAAAAAAGGAAGAGGTCAAGATGTTTTTATTCCTATCGTAGATGTAACATCCATGGAACATACAGGGAACTTTGAAATTGAAAAAGGCGCTATCGTATCTACAGCCATACGTCTATGGCCATATTACATATCCGATACTATTTATGGTGTCTCCGCATCATTTGGCGATGCTGGAATCAAAGTTTATCACAAAGGTGGTATCGTACTTCCAAGAAGACATTGGAAACAACATCATAATCATTTAGTTGTGAGTAATCGTTTTGATTTGTATGACATTCGCGGTTCTAAATTTAGAATCAAAACGCCAATTGTTACCATCATTGAACAGAACGAAACCCAAGCGGTATTGAGTATTAAAAAAGAGGGGAAAGAAGATTGGTTGAAAGCGATAAAAGAATTAGAGCACAAATTAAAAAGCCACATGGTAGTTAAATCCATTGCTACACCAGTGCGTGAATTTAGAGATAAATTTACGATACGAATCAATGCACCAAAAGGTACCTTTTTAATGAATGAGAGAGGCATACTAGTGTTAAAGAATATATTGTATAAGACTAAAAATGGTACAGGGGGTATAGTATGGTCGTTGGATAAAAAAACTAAAATTTAAGACCTTTATAATAATTTCCATCGGACGTTTTTGTATCGCTTGCATCATTTTTAGTATTCTGATTTTTTATAAATGACCAATTCAAGGGCTGTGGCCTCCTGTTGCCACGTCTTACTCTTAATTTTAATTCTATATAAGGTCTATAACCCTCTTTGATACGCCATTTACGAGCATCAGGATCATACTCCCACATTTTTGGATGTGTTTTATACGTTTGTTTGATATCCAATTCATTCTGTTTACCATCATCTTGTGGTCTACGACCTAAATGAAATCCTCTCAATGTACTAAGTAAATATCCACGCCAAGCAGCTCTTGTACCGCGTAAGTGCATCCAACCTAAACGGTCATGTGAGGTTCTCTTAAAATCCCTCCATATATACCACGCATTTCTTCCATTGCCGTATTTTGCTTCCGCATGTCTATCTATTACAGACATACATTCTTTAAAAATACCATTGAAGAATCTTTTTGTCGCAATAAACCACATAGTACCATGCTTCGATTGGTCCAGGGACCCTACAGTCCAACCCTCTGAACTCCTTTGCCATTGTTGTAACGGTGTGACAACACGGTCTACCATTGTACCATGTTTTGGCCATTTTCCGTCCATATGTCTATACATTATCTGTTTCCAGTCACTTGGTAAATTCTTTCTCTGTCCCCAACTATTCATCCGCAACAATGGGTGGTATTTTCCTGGCCCTTTTCTTATTTTTTCCTTTTCTGCTTCAGAGTTGAATTTACGTGGATGCATTTCTCCCATCTGTGTGTAGTCTGTTCGCATCTTACCATGGTACGTCCAACCGTAATCCGTATCATTCATACTAAAACGAGAAATATACCACGGCCTGTCTGGCGCAGGCCACAAAAGAAATGAGCAACTTATCCATGTATCCACACCAGGATATTTTGCCAATTTATATTCTTCTGGTCCAGAAAATACCGTCGATTCATATGTATTATAAAAATCTCTAATATCGGTGTTCCAATAGTTTTCTGGACGTATAGGAAGAAAATCTTGATTTTTAAATCTACTTGTTTTTGTGGTATGTACCGTATAGGTTTTAGTAATGGTCGATGTTGTCCCATCACCATTTTGAATTTCAACATTGCGTTGTTCATCCTCTTGATTCTGTGTTGCCCAGCTTCTCCACTCTTCATTCATCTGCCCATCGTTAGTTATTTTATTTTTCACCCACCGTTTGAAATCATTAAATTCAAAATTATCACTATTGTATACTTTTTTTTCCTGTTCAAATGTTATTTCTAAACGCTCTTCCAACGGCATTAACTCATTGGGGTTGTCTACATATATTTTAAACGTGATAACAGCGTCTAAATAATCTGAATTTTGTATAAATTGACCAAATTCCATACGCTTGTCTGACACGAACTCTAAAATCTTAGCTCCAGTTGATGCGGGATTTTTATTTGAGGATGTAGACATGGTAATGAATGATTTAATGTTTAAATATACAAATATAATTAAACTGAAATTACGACTATTTAGGTTAATGTAATTTATATTAAATGATTATCTTTGCAGTAGACCCTGGTACAAAAAACATGGGATACGCATGCTACGACACTTCTAAACGCGCATTCATCACTTTTGGAAAGTTTGACATGCAGACTGGTGTAAAACGAGTTGAAAAAACTAAATATGCATTGTTGACAAAACGATTTTGTGAAGCGATGAAGGGTTTGTTGGAGATGTCGGATGTGATTTTGATTGAGGCACAGATGCAAGCAAAGATGAAAATGATTCAAACGGCATTGCAATGTTTTTATTGGAGCAAATCGCATGTTATTGGACCATTGGCAGTGCGGAAGTTTTTTGGTATATCAATGTCGAATTATCGTTTGAATAAAAAAACATCGGTTGAATTGGCACCTTTGTTAATACGTACAAAGAAAGAGAAGGCTTTGATGGATACATTTAAGAAGAAGGATGATGTGGCAGATGCAATCATATTGGCAAGGTATTGGGATATTAAAGAAAGAGGTGATTCGTGGGCGAAGCCATCTGTGGCGTTGCAAACGAATAAAAAGAAGAGAAAGAGAGCGAAAACACCTGTTAAAAAACGTAAGAAGAAAAAAACTTAATATAATAATCTGAATCCAAGTATGTTCATTAGTATATTTATAGAATATTATAGTTTAATGCTTTTTTCTATTTTTCTTTGCTTTTTTTCTTCTCTTCTTTTTATTTTTCTTTACTTCATTTTTAACATAACTAAATGCTTGTGCCAATTGATGATCACCAGTTTGAACACCGAGTATGTGAGCAAGTAAAATTTCACGCATAATTTTTAAAATTTGCGTTGTTTGTTCGTCTGGACCTTTTAAAAGGTCACAAATCAAATGAAATCCTTTGAAATCAATATCATTTCCTTTGTTTAAGTTCATCGAGGCGAGAACGAAACATATGTTAGCAATTCTTTCTGTGCGTGATTCTAAATCACTTTTTTTCCACCAATTTTTGTCCCACATATACATATGGTTCAAATGCATTTCTTTTCCAACTTCAGAACCGCTTTCAATTTCATCATACATGTCTATGTATGTGTTTAAATCATTTAACCCCTTTTCATATATTTTTTTCAATTTATTCAAATCATGAATAGCTAATATATTTGCAACAGCTTTTAAAACGAAAACACTTTTTTCGTCTGGTAGAAAATCACCAAACCAGCCGGCTGATGTATACATACGTTTCTTTACACCGTCTGGTAGCTCAGCTGCTTTAAGAACCATACATTTCTGTGCTTCGGATAATGTTTTAAAATAGGCCTTGTCGCCCATATTGTGTACTTCCCAACTATACTTATCTCCAATAGAAGGCGATATTTTAAATTGTTTTGCAATTTTGGTTAGATATAGGGTTGTTTGTTGCATGGTTGCGAATGTAGTCATTTTTAATCGTTATTATATTTATTGCTGCATTTAATCATTAGAATATTCCTATAATAATATTGCTATAAAACGAATATATAAATACATTAAATGTCTGAATTACCTGAAGAAATTGTAGAGTATATCATATCTTTTCTAAAAAACCGTTGGGACAACATGATTTATCTACACAACCCACATCGAATTAAAATGTGCCGCGTATTCAACGAATTGAAACATTGGAAATGTTCTATTTTATCTGTATCGTTTTTAAAACCTTCATATGGTCAACGATTACAGAATCGTAAGTTTTTAGAGTCGTTGCGAAAAGGTAAACCATCGGTGGTATATCACACAGGTTTTTTTAGCACCGAATGGAATGAATGTTCATATATACAGTTGTGTAAAATAGTAATATAAAGGTTCACTATTTGTTTGTAAATGTCTGGCTTAGTACGTACAAGTAGCACAGATTATAATATACCTAAAAAGGGATACAGTATGTCATTGTCTAACGCATTGAAAGGCTATTTGCAAAAAGTGGTATTTTCTCATATAGATTCTACCATATATGATGAAGAAGAAGGATGGGTTCGTAGATTGTTAGAATGTATACGTTCCATTCGTTTAGAAAACGGCACATTAAAAGCTGATAATTTTTTCGCAAAAGGAGGATTTAAATGTATGTTTAACATTGGTGGTTCTGCATGTGCGTTTGAAATATGTGATAAAACACAATTAGAACGCCGTAAGTTTACTTATAGACACTTAGCTCGTATTCCTGATTGTCATTTAAACAGTCCCACTGCTGCACGTACTGTAAATTTAGGCGACGATTGGATGCAACGCAATATGTATTTGTTATTAACCAAAATGAAATTTTGTCCTCAGGGCGATTTGTTCAATGTTTTCGTTACCAATAAAGATAATAATTTGTATAAAAAAGAATATTTGATGCAATTGATAAAACCTTTGGCGTTGACATTGGACAGTTTACATAAACATAATCCACCTATTTTTATTATCGATTTAAAACTTGAAAATACACTATTGTGTGATTGTAATGGAGAAACATTTACCTTTATTGATTTGGATGATGTAGTATTTGGAAATGAGGATGTTAAATTGATTGGGACAGAAGGGTATAGTTTCCAAATAATATTAGACTTAATACCAGGTGGTAAAACCGATATGAAAGCACGTGAGTGGGTAGATTGGAACGCTTTCTGTAATATGGCATTAATGATAGTCAGTTGGGGACTTTATGACGAGATACAATTTATTTCATACTTGCCATTTTTTGAAAAATTTAAAATAATATTTCACATGTTTTTGAACCCACCAGATGGCGATTTTGTCCGTTTTAAACCCAAATATAAATTAAATAAAAATTATATTACACCTTTTATTAGAACATGTTGTGAGTTTTTATTGATGAGAAAAGGAAAAAATTACAGTCATCAAGGCAACGTTTCTGATGTTTCTATACCATACGATGCAGCATTGCGTGATAAATCTATACAAATGTTGTTAGATGTGTTATTAGAACAACAAGAAAATAGTGCACCTATATTAAAAAAAAGAAGATTAAAATTTTAAATTATTGTGAGTTATTTAACCGTGTTCTAGGTCCATCATAAAATGTACTAAAAAACGTTTTCGATATATTATGCATATGCATCATTTGACTAACGAATTCCGTTCTACAACCTTTCATATTACCACCATCATTGTATTGATAATCATCCGATATAATTATTTCATTTGCACTTTTTAAACATAACAACATCATAGCATCGTCTATATCCTGACATACACCTCTCATATTGTCTGGACCAGGGTCAGTGACTACTCCTTGAACAGAAACCTCTTCACCACTATTTAACCATCTGTTAAATAGACTGTTCCATTCTAAACGTTTGTTTTCTGCAATGACGTGTTCAAAACGCATATGTACAGCCTTATCTAAACAAGATTCCAATGTAAGTGTTTCGTCTACACGATATAGTTGTTTGATAACTACAATACCTTGTTGAACCAGTTCTGCTAAATGATTTAATGTAAATAATAATTTTACATCATGAGCAAATGTGCCTTTATACGCTGTGTTATGTAGCCCCCAACGTTGGTCGGTCAAAAGTGCAGCCACCTTTTTCCTATTTGAACAAGCTTGAACCAGTTCACTGCATAATTTTTCTCTCATAGCATTTTCTTCTTGACTTGCTTTTTTATCAGGATACATATTTTCAACAATTCTACCATTATCTGAGCGTATACCAGTTACCCTTGTCAATAATCTACCATTAATAGAAGAACCTTGTTGAAACGATATCATACCATTGTTTACTATTTTTTCATTTAATCTAAATTCGTTTTGTATAATGGACATAGGCACATTGTCTTTTCTTTCTTTTTCTATAATGTAATTATTATGGCCAGGGTTTGATAGATTTTCCGTATCATGGTCTGATAAGCTCCAACCGTGCATACCTACTATAGCATTAGGTGTAAATGTTAACCCATTTAATGCTCTTGTACCCGCTGCACCCACATGAAGTGGTCTACCACTATAACAGGCGCTTAATATGTTTTTAAACTCTTGACTATCGCGTACCATTTGGATGCCTTGGTTTACCATTTGTCTACAGCAGCCATTTGGCATAAAATAGGCGATTGGAACGTTTTTTACGGTTCCTTCGTTCCAATGCGATTCTTCTCCCATTTGGTAGGCTTTTGTTAAACATAGTGGCGAGTAAACATGTATATGTAATGACTGTACGGAATTGTTTGGGGATACATGAACCGTATATTCTAATGTATTTAAAATAGTTTCTGTTTGCATGCCTTTCATATCCGATGGTGGATGCTGGTTTGGCAAACTTGCCAATTCTAAATCAACTTTATTTTCATATTTTTTTTCCCAATACGTTAAAGAACCTGGAACATCGCTAGACTTTAAAAAGGCAATAGCTTTTCTACCACATTCCATAGCGTCTTCGAATGGATAGTCTTCTGGTATTGTAACAGCGTTGAATACCCGTTGTTTATAACACCTTTTTGGTATGACCAATACATGCATGAGTGATTGTAATGAACTAGAGCCTCCTTTACTGTATAATATAGTGTTTACCGTTCCTTCTTCTATATGATTACCGTTTTCATCTTTGGTAGCTCCTGCTGGTACAAATGCAATATGGTATCTCGTTTCTGCAATAGTTCCACGGAACATTCCATATTTACGGCCACCTGCAAATTTGTGTCTGGGGTCAGATGCGCTATCAAAATCAAAGAATGGCATAGCAGGATTTTGTGCCTTTTTGTTAGGTATTATCATACCATTGGCATTTAATTGGCCTAAAGGACCACCACCTGCTTCGTGTTCTTGGTGATTTGGTAATCTCAATTCCCATGCTAACATCTCTGCACGTTGTAAGCCTGGTGCAACATTATATGCCCAGTCTTTCTTACCGTCTGCTATTTTTAGACTATTATTCCCATAGTATGTAGCTATTAATTGTTTTGTTCTGTTTTTTCTTTCTTGTTCCATATTATAATGAATGTACTATTCTTATATATTGTATTTATGCTATATAATAATCTAGACATATTTTACCCAAATGAACCCAACCACCCAAATCCACCCAGAAAAAAAACTGAACATTTGATATATATACAAGTTTGATCCATTTCTTATTGTCAGTGAACCGATAAAATATATACGTATACTTTATCATCATTGGCAACCCCGCAAAAAAATTTCCAACACAAACAACACAGTCGAATAATTTAAGAATAATCTAATATATAAATACAGCACATAACAAATACTAAGAATAATCTAACATGTCTTGTGAATTAAGCAATATAATCCTGTCTGAACAGGGTAGAACATACTACAAAGATGAGCCAGGCAAAGCACCGCATATCGTCTTGGATATCCCAAATACTCGTAGTTGGGTAGTAGGTGGTAGTCTCGTAATACATATAGGCGTAGGTATTGAGAAAGATAGTTCCAATGTGGTGAAGACAACGTTACAGCCTCCTAAATTGCATCGTACTTCAGATAGGCGTTATAACAAGCAACGTAATGCTGATTCGTTGTTCGGTCAAGAATACATTACTGTTATTCGCGAAGAAGCAGAAGATGGCAAGTATACCATACCAATATGTAAAGCGTTGCCGTTATCACGTAATTTCAAAGGTCCAGTTGGTGATATTCCTACCATGTTCCTTCATGTTATGAATCATGACAAAACAAATCATATCTATTCCAAAGAATTTGTAACGATGAGTAAGCGTCAACCAGAGGTATTGAACAAATTAAAACGTGGTAGCAATGCAATGCAAGATGGTAACGGTTCTAAACGCCAACGACGTAGTGAACAAATAAAACAAATGGTAGCAAACCATGAGCGCTTAGTAGCACAATACAAAGAATCCACTAGAAAGTGTGATAACTTACAAGCACAGAATAACCAAATGAAAATATTATTAAGGCAATTGACTGACATCGCAAATGTCGGCATGCAATCGAAGAGTCAATACGATATATTAAAATGCTTCCGTATTGCAATAGAAGCTCCAGCAAATATGCATTGGATGAGAGATACTAATGAAACCAATGATGTTAATCCAGTAACAAGAAGACTTTAAAAAAAACTAAATTATAATAAATATATATATAAAAATAAATCTACGTCTAATTAATCTATGTCTAATTATTATTTTTGTACCAATTGTGTTTCTGCATGGAACAATAAAACGTTTATGTCTTGTTGTTCTGGTTGTAAAGAACACGAAAGTATGGGTTGGTCACCGAACGAAATGTTGAACGTTTATGAACCGTTGATAAAGAGATATGGTAGAGCTTATTTTCCATCTTTGTATAGAAATAAAGCACCGGATAGAAAACCGTTTAATGTGTATAATGATTTTTCTAAGGCTTTGGTATGGTTGAATACGGATACAACGCTTTTGCCAGGGTATGTGAGTCAACAAAAGAAGTGTATTGAAATGTATCAGAGGGAGCCGAATGAAGGGAATTGGAAGGTGATAGACCCTTCTGTACAGGATAAAATAGTGATAAAAATATTACTAAAATTTAAATATTAAATTGGCAATGTATATTGTAACATGGCATTTCTACTCGCTTCGATTATTATGGTGGCATCTTGTGCTACTACAGACATGATTCTTGGTCCTATTTCTGTGGGACATTCGCTTGACCAATGTTCTATACTGTTTGAATGTTGTATGGTTATGTTTGCAGCTATGATAGCTAATAGTTTTGTTCGTTGTGTTGGGTTACATGTGATAAGTGCATCCCAAATGATTAATAAATTTTTCATATCAAATTGTTGTGAAAACCAAATCATTAACCATTTTACGCTCAGTGTCGGTGCGATGACGTCGTAAAAAGGTGATAACCATGTGTGTGTTCTGCTCGAATGCATTTTTATGTGCTTTGTATAATATTTTGACCATTTTTTAGTATATTTTGCAAAATCATCTGGGTCATGGTCGGGTATGGTAGGCCTTATAATAGATATGATAGCAGCGAAAGACCAGAATGTGTCTGATAACGCATGTTCAATATCGTGTTTAGAGTAAACATGATACAATACTGCCATAATGTATGCGAATCCTTGCATATAACCGTCACATGGCATAACTTGTATATATTGATGAAGTAGTGATTCAATAATTTTTTTTGTGGTATCTACTTTTAAGAAGTTATTACCTTTGAATGTTGTTCTAGGTATGTCTCGTGCTATTAGAGTATCTATTTTATCAGGTATAGAATATGGAAAAGTACTAATTATATTATGATATATTTTACGTTTATCATGTATATCACTCGTGTTTCCTATGAGATATTTTCTCCAAATATCTGCTCTATGTTCCATATATTATTATATTGCATATGTATATACTCAATCTTCGTATTTCATTAAATTCAAATGGTCTGCAAGATGGGCGATTGCAAACGTAACCGTATGCGCGTTAGCCTTTGGACATAAACCTTTGACGTACATGAAGAATTTATTACATGTGTCTTGCATGGTCTTATTTTTTTCCACGCCTGTGAGATAGATTCCCAAGAGGCATTGGATGGTGGTGCAACCATTGTCGTGTAATGCTGTGGAGGCGACAGGGCCAATGCCTGGTACGTCTTTGAGTTCCATGGCGGGACTAAATGATTCGAGAAAGCCCATGACGGTTTCGGCGCGTGTTGATGATTTTGTTGCATCGTAAGTAGTTGTCATTAATTTTACTATTATTTATAATGCTATTGGTATTGTAGAATATTCTAAGAGAATACTAATAAAAGTACGAATTATATAATAATATTTTAATAGAATCCTAATTATTTAATGGTAAGAAGTATATAATATATTTTTATTTTTATAATATGAATAGTAAGCGTTTGGAATCGGATGGTTCATGTACTAAACGAGTGTTGGTGGAAAAGATAAAATCGTTAGGAGAACCTGTCTATTTAGTTCCAGTATGTGAAAATGCAATTAATTTAGTATATTTTGTTGCGGACATATTTAGAAGAAGTGGGCATTATGTAAATACAATAGTAAATAATTATGAACCAATGGGTATGATGATATTAATTTTACCATTTCAGAATATGGTGGAAGATATTCAGATAACACGCGAAAATACATTGGAAGATTTAATGAACGATGTAAATAATGATAGTATATATAAAATAATTCGTGCTTGTGGTACATCAATTTCATTAGCATGGATGTATACTAAACGGTTGTGTGAAAGTGGAGAATGGGTATATTGTAACAATGTTAATTTAAATTCGATACCATTAAAGGTAGATGAAAAAACAATATACAAAACTACAGTTGCTATTGTGTTACAAAAAGTAATTATGTAAAAATATACTATAAATTTTGATATATAAACTAAAATGTTTATTAATAAAACCATATTCTATGAACATATTATACCATCAAATAATAGTATAGAAGCTGTTTCTACAACACAAAAACGTTTAGCAATACAAGACGCGTTTAAGTGTGAAGATAATAACCGTGCTTTAAAAGCATTAAATGAATATTTAACATTGTTTAAAAACATGCTTACTTATTTGTATCACAATCGAAGCAAAATCGTATTAAAAGAACAACCACATTTTGATTGGTCATGGGAAAACGAATCATATATGTCAACTTGTTGGCAATGGGAACATATTATGATACATGCAGCATTGTATCGTTTACATTCGGAAATGGGAATTGAATCAATGAAAAATCAATCTTGGAAAGAAGCATCGAAACATTTTACAACTGCTGCTCAATATTCAAAAACCATAATAGAAAAAATATTACCATTATGGTCTTGGAAAACAGAAAATACAAATCATTTGACATTTAAAGAATTTTGGAAGGCAAACCTGTATCATTCTATAAGTTTAAAAGATTTATGCACCTTACAATTTGGATATACAGATAGAGGCATCAGTGATAAGAATGCTATAAAATTATTAAACCGTATTGAAAATCTTAATAATAAATCAATCATAGAATGGTCCATGCAAAAAAACATTTCGCTTATGAATTGGGCACGAGTAGGGAAAGCAATACTACAAGCAAGAATATATGTAGAAGAAGATGAATATGGGAAAGCAATAGGATTAATAAATAATTGGGAATCACCTTTTGAACAATTGGTATCTTCCGATCATTTGAATGTTATAATGGAATGTTTTGTTACACAATTAAAAGCTATATTAGATGTTAAATTAGATTGGATAACTGCAAATAATAATATACATTACAAAGTTATTGAGGTTCCTGATTTGGTATTGCAACAAGAAAAAAACGATATATTACATACAATAAAATGTTTTTAATTAAACTAAATTTAAATCATGTAAGCTTATTTTATTTTCAACCAACTTTTCTTCTACACTGTTTTTCATCACCAAAGTTATTATATTTAAAACATCAGCACGCTGTCCAATGCGTTGTATCCTACCTATGCATTGTTTTCGGTATGCTTTATTCATACATGGTTCATAAAAAACGATAGTGGATGCAGCTGTCAATGATATTCCTATAGATGCACATCTTTTTGATAATATAAAAACTTTTACATCCTCGTCGTTTTGAAAATTATAAATGGATGTCGTACGTTGTTTAACGGACATTGAACCGTCAATCAATGAATATTTTATATCGTTCTGTTCTAATTCTTTTGATATACTCTGTACACTTTTCCTATAATTCGTAAATATTATTATTTTCTTATTGTTCAAACGAATCCAATCAATAATCTTTTTATTTTTTAAATTTATCTCGTTTTTTGCTATATCTAATTGGTCTATTATGTGTTTTGATATTTTCGAAGCTCCTACCATTATATCTTCAATAATAGTAAAGTCATTATTTTCATACGATTCAATTGGATTCATATTTATTTCATGCAATATACTATTCTGTAGCTGTGTTCGACAACATGGACACACTTTAACATGTCCTGTTTGATTAATGAACGTCATATTAATACATTCGGAACAAAAAACATGACCACAACTTGTTACGGTTGGGCAATCAATTACATCAAGGCATACTGGACATTTAGAATCTTTATTCTTTAAATTATTCAGTATATTTTTTCCAAATTCTTCCGATACAGATGATAATGTCGGTATTAACTTATCCAAATGTGTTACTGTAACAGATACGCCGCCAGTCGATTTCTTTTCTAAAGGAATTCCATATGCTGCCATAGGTATAAAATTAGGATCCAAAGCCGCCCTCCGTAACCATCCTATCCATTTCAATTTCATCATATGTGATATAGGCGTGTTGATTTTAAACCGTGCTTTTGTCATTTCGAACAACGTATCCAGAAGCGATTTGTGATTTTCAGAAGGTTCTAAAAAAATATGCTCGTCTTTCACCAAAGGCGTGAATATAGAAGATATACGAGAAATATCTGATTTGGTTTGATAAAACATTATATTTTTATTCATTTCTTTCATTAGATTAGCAATTTTCGGATATGATTCTGAATAAGATGCTAATGCCCACATGGTTGAAAAGCATGAACGATAAGATGTACCAATGGAATCAAATGGATATAGTTGTAGAAATTTGTAATAAGCTGTCATATCCATCATACTTTTTATGATAGGCGTTGCAGTCAAAATCCATCTTGTACAAATCTTTTGCATTTTCAAATTCATGACAGATTTAAATGTTTTACCATGTACATTTCTTATCATATGACCTTCGTCTAATATTACCCTTCTCCATAGTATATTGCTAAATTCGGTACCATTGTAAGCGTCTGAACTTAACTCGTTGCATATTATTCGATAAGTTGTAATATAAATTTCCATATCGTCTACTTTGCGCCGATTACCATGATATACGTTTATTCCTATATTGGGTGCCCATTTTTTACATTCGTTTACCCATGAACCAATCATGGAAGTTGGTACAATAATAAGCGTTTTATTTGTTTGACAGGCTGTGCGCCACTTATCATTCAATTTTGTATATTTTATAATTTGAATCGATGTATAGGTTTTACCAGAACCAACACATTGAGCAAGAATACCACCGTTTTGATTCAAATTGGGTATCTTATTCGTGATATTCCCAAATAGATGTTTATAAAAGGTAAATCCAGATGTTAAAGAAACTTGTTTCCAGTTATCTTTTTCATTGGTTAACGATTTCAATTCTTTATCCATCATCCACTGTAATGCCATTTTTTGATGGTCAAACGATTCTACTGGCCAATCGTTTTCTATAGGATTATATAATTGATGATCTTCTTTACACCATGATAATAATTTTAATCCCCATTCTGGCAATGTTAATTGTACATATTGAAACACATTATTTCTGGTTAATATAACACTATTTTCTGACAAACAATTGTCCGTATCCTCTATTAAACGTTTTCCCCACGATATCAAATGAAATATATTTTTCAAATGAACCCAAAATTTTGACTCTGGTGCCATCGAATCTCGATGAAATATATGATGACTCATATAAAGATTACCAGAAAATATTTCATTTTGAAAACTACCATTCTCCACAGAAAATATAGATTTACAACCATTTGTCCAATTACGTTTTAAACGTTTTAAATAATCTCTAGGCCTTGAATAATTTTTAAATAATTCTAATAAATCCGAAACGGTTTCATTATCAATTCCTCTTTGAATTAATTCACATATGCTAGCTCTGGCATTGGGTGTTGCTAATAGTTGACTGGATTCGTGTGATGGTATACCGTTTATTTCCAATATTAGTATCATTTTAGACCACATTTTCGTTTTGACGTGTCGTTGTCGTTGTTGATTTATACTTTTTGGCTGAGGCATATCTGGTTCGATGCGCAATTGTTCATTGTATTTATCTGTATAATTTAGAAAGGATAACCAAATATTTGCCAATTCTTTTTTCTGAACACCATATATATGCAATCGAGAATAATAATACGATAAATTTCCTAATCCATTTAATCCTGTATTAAACTGTTGTATCATTTGATTGTATTTTTCTCTAGATGTATCATCGTTTGATAAGAATGCACCTCGTATTGGTAAATATATTTCACCTAATAAATGTTTTTGTACGTCTTGGACGGGTTGAAAAACCCGTTTTGTACAATGGCGTTCTCTAATCCATATAATAGAAGGGTCAGATAATGATATCCATTTAGGGTCAGTGTAATTATCTGCATAAGGTTCTATTTCAATAATATTATATTTAGAATTATAATCAGAAATTAAATATTTTTCATCTTCAATTTGAATTTTAGATTTTAAAAAAGTATAATTAAAATTATCACTTTTACCATCTTTAAAACGTTTTGGCATTAAACCCAATGTAGAATGACGTAACAACCATTCAGAAGCTTCTTGAATATTGTCTTCACCAAACATAATTAAAGCACGCTCTGACAAAATTTTAGAAAAACCCATTTCTTCGTAAATGTTTTGTTCACTCATCTTTTGTTACTACTATATCTGTTTTATATTCAATATTACACATATTCTTTACTTGTTCTATAGATTTTTTATACTTTACCATAAACTCTGTTTGTGGGTCAATATTCAATATAATATCAAAATAATCATTAATTTCATCTTCTTCGCATAAATCACACCATTTAACAGCATTATCTACCATACCATAGTACAATGACAATATCATGCAAATCCATTGGCTGGATTTTTCCGTTGACAATGTTTTTATTACCAATTCCGAATAGTTTTTTATTTTGCCACCACCACACAATAGCCATTCCATAACAGAATGACACGACCAATCCTTTGTTGGATGTATAATGCTAGGATCGCCACCATACTTAGTTAATATTGCCATGTTGCCTTTCGTTTTATATGCTTTATCAAAAGCTTTTATTTGATTAGGATTTGCACCGTGTTCCAACAACCATATCAACGTATTTTGATCATTACAATCCTCTTGTATTAATTCATTTAATAAGTCTACGTTTTTTTCTATTTTCCCCCAAAATATATCAATATATGGTAATCTCAACGCATAATGAAACGGTGTTTTGTTATTATCATCCCGTTCGAGTGGATTTGCATGATTTGATACAAACCATTTTGCCCAAGATTCTCTCTTTTGTTGTGCTGTTATATGTAAAACAGTACGACCCATATCATCCTTCATATTCATCCATCCAGTAAGAAACGTATCTGATTTGAATTCTTTATGTAATGTGGTTGCAGCCGCTAATAATCCACGAACTAAATCATAACGTTCCATCAATACAACATAATGTAATAGTGGTTTAGGTGTTTGTAAAGGTCCAATAACATAAGCAGATAACACCATATTTAATTGAATCCATTGTTTTTCCTCTTCCAATTCGTTAATAATATCCAATGCCAATTGAACATCTTTCCGTAAAAATAATATATGATAAATATCACGCAAATGCTTTATCACTTCTCGCGTTTCATCGCGTATACCGCCTTCTACATTATCTATCAAGTCAAATACAGTAACTTGATGACCAGTATCTAATTTTGTCCATTGCTTATCTATAGTAACACCATGTAAAATAGTTTTTTCTAACCATCTCATTTGCCATTCCACGTCTATTAACAAAATTAAACGAAACCATTCCCATGCGTTTTCAATGTTTAATTCTTTATCAAAAAGGTTTTCTTTTTTGTTTTTTATAATATTCATAGCAACGCCTCCGTCTGACCACTCCTCCAATATTTTTTCCGTCCATGTTTGAGCAGCAACTTTATCTACCGTAACTTTAATAATAGACATAATATAAAATAAAAATTAAATGTTTATAGTTATGTTTGATACCCCCGACCAATCTCTAAAACGAATCCGAAACGTATCCACCAATTTATCAATAGACTCCGGCGCATAATACTCCGATATAAATCTCAAACGTTGAGCATACATCCACTCTCGAGATTCTAAATTTAAGTCTTTTATTTCCTTTTCTGTAAACGTTTCGATGACATCTTTCGATATAAAAGGAGCATATACATCTTCGTCTTTCCATGATGGTATATCTTCTGCCTTATTATCGTATTTTGAATCATTTACATTCGGCTTTCCATCAATATCTTCAGGTATATCAAACCCCTTTGCATCTTTCAATTCATTTTCTAATTTTAATTTTACAGCTTTTTCATCATTTATTTGTTTAATTGCTTCCTTACTGTCTTTTTTTAACTCCAATATTCTATCTCTAATAGATGATTTTTCATTATTTAAAGTTAATGCTTCTTGCTCTAATTCGGAATACGTTTCACTAGACGACGTTAATAATCCACTCAACGTACCCAAAAGTGACGTTGTATTGTCGCTAACCCTGTCTTTTAAAACCTTTAATTTATTATCAACTACATCTAATTGATTTTTTATTTCTTTTAATTTTTCTTCTTCTTTTTTTATTTCTGTATTAAAATTTCTACTTTTTAAAGCATTTATTTTTTCTTTTGCTTTGTTAATTTCTTTATAATATCTATCTTTGTTTGCAAGTCTCCATTTTCTTTTTTCTTTTTCTATATTTTTATTATTTTTTCTATTCCATTCGCGTAAATCTCTTTTATATTGCTTTATATTACGCGATTCTTCATATTTTTTTAAATTTTCTAAATTTTCTGTAGAGGATTCTAATTGTCTCTTTGAACCAAATCGTTTTGTAAAGGGATTCCAAATATCCATCACATCCACAGGTTTTACCATTCCACTACCAACACGATTCTCCTCTTTCATCTCCTTATAATGCTTCTTCAAATATTTTAAATAACCATTACTACCATCACCCTTCACCACCTTTCTATCAGGTGTAAACGCATTATTTAACAATCTAGTAAACAACACTGACAACAAAGGCTGATTCAACAAAATTCCATTATCCACACGCCTAGCCAACCATGAACATGTCTTATTCGCAGTAGGTGGACGACTACCAGGAATAGTATTTTCCTTTATGATACGATACCATTGTTTTAATACATTGTTCCATCCAAAAGCTACATACAACGGTATGCCATGACTTAATGATATCATCATAAGCGCTACATAGGTCAATATACGCGTTTCTTCCTCTACGTATTTCGTAAGTGAACCGACAATGTTCGTTTGATACAATATTTGTTCTCTCAACGATTCTACACTAATAGAAGAACCATGAATCGTTTCAATATATAAAGGAATATTATTGATAACACAATATCCCAAATAATCTGCACTCGTCGTATAAAAAATAACTTTTCCATTGAGTCGCTTAATATATTTTTTCAACACGTTTAGATGTTCGTGTATTTTTTCTTTTTTACACTTATTTTCTATTTTTACTTCCGTAACAGATGATATTTGACCATAAATCATTTCAGGTGGTGTCCACCATGGATCTTGGTTTCTAAATACACGAATATATTTCAATGCTGGATAGTTTAAAACGGTTAATCCGTACATGCAAAATCTAGAAGCACCGCATGAATTTTCATCGACTAAAACGATTTCGGCAGACCTTTTTATGTAATCATGTTCTTCGGTTCGGCTCATTCGATGTAGATTTGCAAACCATTTAGAATGTTTATCTTTTAACCACCATTGAGAAGCCCACCCATACCATCGGTCTAAATATCCTTCTCGCAAGTATTTAAATATTTTACCATTCAAATTGACTACACTATCGGTAGATTCTTCAACGGTTACATTTGTGTCATATTTTAAAAACAAAGGGTCTAACCCTTTACCATTCAATTGGTAATCAACCAGCGTTGCACAGTTCTCAATAATGTCAATAAATAAGTTTTTTATTTCAGAATATACTACAGAACGTGACGAAATGTGCATGGTGTTCTCTAAAAATTCTCCGAAATTAGTTATCAATTCGTCTGCATTCTTTGGCTTGGTCCAAGAAGAAGAAAATTTAACTATTTTTCTTAATTGTTCCATCAACGTTTTTCGATAATCTTTTAGTTGTGGCCATTCTTTTGGATACAATGCTTCGTTTTTATCCCTTGCCACATTTTCTATGTTTGGTATAGAACCAGCCGTTAAAAAAACAGGTAATGAAAGAGAAGGCTGTTCTGTTCCATCGTATATAATAGGTTCGTTTCTATACCCATTTAAAACGACATTAGTATTGTTTTCCCTAGTTGAACGAATCAATTTTTCTACTGTTGTTTCCCAATTGTTTTTTAATATTTCAAAGATGTAATTCATCATGTTTTCAGGCTTTACACCACATTTAGTCAAAACGATAAACAATGATATAATATTAGTATCTAAAAAATAATTCAACACATTGTTTGTTCTTTTGTTTACTGTATTATCTTCTATTTTATTATTTTCCCACGTAATACAACGCATAAACAAGTCTATGGCGTCAGAAGAAGTACCCATAGTAATAACACGTTGCATTAACCAATCGGCTGATACATTTTTAGTAGATAGAATAGATATTATATCATCCATTATAAGAAGATAATTTAAACATTTATACTCTTTTATTGCTCTCTTACAAACCAAATGTGATATAGGAAATTGGAAGGTTTAAATACATATTGTATAGCATTTTGATTGTTGTTTACCAAATTGAATTGTAATATTAAATTTCCTCCCGCATCCATAATTGTATAAACGAATGCTTCGACATTATCTACAAAATTCAGAAGGGTTCGATTTGGGTTATTACCATCGAAAATATGTTTTATACCTTTTACAGGAGACCAAAATATACCAGTCCAACGTATAGCATTACCATTATTTCCTTGATGATGTAAATCAATTGGTATTAAAATATCTTTTGTAACGTCTTCAAATACAACTGCTTTTGGAATCGTATATGGTATCGAATGAAACGCTTTCTTTAATCCATATAATCCCATTGCTCCAAGTATTTTTGCTCCACTATAAAATAATTCACGTATTTCTAATTCTTCTGTGGAATACTTCATTTCATAAGCAAGACCAAAACCCACAGAAACGAGAGCTGGCATCGTCATCTGTTGCTCTTCCGCAGCAGCAGCCAATAAAATAGCATTTACATTATTCATGTCACATAAAGTCAAAATATGCATAAGTGTTATAGTTTTCTTTAATGATTGAGACATGTTCTTAGCAGCAACAGATATCAGATGTACTTCTCCGTCTTGAAAATCATAAGCTACACGCAACCTAGAACCTAAATAAGGATATCCACTAAGCCATACTTTCAAATTATTAATTTTATTACCTATTTTTCCCCATGTTGAATCGTTTTCATCTATCGGTATTTGTAGTTCATAACCCTGATCTATTAGTGCTTGAGTACAAACCTTTGATCTATACATGTCACCTAAATCGTCTACTACTACGAAGGTTTTTTTATTATATTGAAAACAAGTGCCTGGTGGATAATGAATATATCTTGTACATGTTTCACTTAATGCTCGAAAGTTATTTGGATTGTAATTCATTTCTGGATTATCGGTATCAAACCATATATATTCTCCAGCATTTATACCAAATCTTCTTTGTACGAAATGGTCTTGATAATTCAAACTTATAAAAGGTATTTTGCTTTTGAACCAATCCCTCCAATTATCCCCATTTGTTAAATATCGTTGTACCGATTCGATATCTTCTACTTTATCGTCCCATAATTGAGAAATAATATGACTATATGTTACCATCGAACCAGTTATTACACTTGCCTTTAATTTAAAAATCATTTGTGGTATATATTGAGCCTTTAATCCACTTATGGCATTCGAACCAATGTTAAATATAGAATATCCCAATGGTGGTAATATACGTGACAAATATAAAGCATTTGGAATTTTTCTTACCTGTTCTGGAAAATATTCATTTGTTATATAATATATTCCAGCTGAACCAACCATACCATACATCAACCATTGTAAATCCAACCACATTTGTAATTCAGCTTTTGTTATATGTAACACTGCATGTTGAACATTAAAAGTTACAGATGTTTTAAATTCATCTGATATACTTATAGCATTACGTAATCCCGTAGTAGAACCAGACAACAAACCTGCAAATAATTCCCGTTGACTATCTAAATTTTGAAAAAATGTATTCATAAGTTCGCTGTTTAAAAAATTTTGTATCTGAGCTTCATTTTTACTATCGAAATTTCCAGAAAACGATTGCAATTGACGTTGCACTTCATCCATCTCATAACCAGATTGTCTACCCATTACAAAAGCACTGTTTTGCATTCGTGTAAGTTCGGCTGATATTTTTTCTTGAATAACATTTGTTAAACCATCGTTTTTCATCAATCCATCTTCAGTCATACCTACCGAACCAAAAAACGTTTCTTCCGACAAATAAGACAATGGTTTATTAGATAAATTTTTATCTACTAACCAAGATGTAAACGTATTCGTAATCAATTTAGGCAATGGCGAACTTGTTGATGCTAAATTTACTATTAATCTCAATTGCCAATTTGTACCAGGTAACAACGTATACATATCATTTGCTTTACTTATAGGATTCGTAACTACAAAATAATATTGTCTATACCATTGAGTCATCGCTGCTCCCATCAGTGCATGATATGTTGGTGTCAACCATGCATGTTGTGTTCTATCATCTACCATTTCTAACGCCTGAGGTTGAGCATATGGTAAAGGCATCTGTTCCATTACTTGTACTTCCATTTCTTCTTCTGGTATATCATGAAACGGCCACCGAAAATCAATTTGTTCATATAAATCGGGATATTCGATGAATCTCCACATTGGATTCTCAACATCTACTTGACCCGTTGCAATCAGCCACATCGCACCTCGAACTCGTTCGTCAGCTACTATTTGAGACGTATGAAACTGTTCTATCGACATAATGCCATCTATTGTCATTTGAACATTATTCAAAACAATATTTAAACCATTTGTAAATTGATAATCTTGACCATTTTCATTGTCATTCATTCTATTTAACATACCTTGGGCAATATCTATAACAGGATCGCCATGTTCAGGTACAGCATTTACTAAATCATTATTAATTTGCTGACGCAGCTGACGCATTTGATCCAATTGCAATTCTTCATCATCCGTATCTTCCTCTTCTTCTGGAACATAATCACTGTCTGTATCATCGTCATTGTTATTATTACCACCCATACGAGGACCACTTGGCTCAAATTTTGTATCCAATGATGCACGCGTTGAAGAACTACAACTATATGAATTATCTTCACACCAATTCATCACATCCGACATTAAATGATCCACCTGATATTCATACAAATCTTTAAGCGTTTTATATGTTTCCGTATCACATTCTATTGTACCCATATATGTTTTTGTATCGTCGTTGAATACGTGAGGCTTACATATATTCATAATTTTTACCATATGCGACGCAATAACCAACACACATGATTTAAAGTCATTTGTATTTTTTTTAACACTATTTATATTCACCGTTGGCCACCGTTGCATTTGCCTTTCGCCATTTTCTAATAATTTAATATTTCCCCCATCAGTTAAACGCTTTTGGATAGACTCCTTCGCATCTTCCAAACTCGCATACTTTGGTTTGCCATCTGTTCCTTTCTCAAAATATTCGTTTGGTAGACTCCATATTGTAGAGGAATCGTAATCTTTTTTCGGTAGTCTTATACCGTTTTCAACGGTTTTAGCTTTACAAAAAACGGTAGTTCTCATTATTTTATTGCATTGTTCGTGAACGATTTTTTTGTATTGGTTGCATTTTTTTCTGAAGACGTCAGGCGAATTCAGTTTTGGCGTTTTGACATTGTTAAAATATTTCCTCATATCCATGTTTTTAAGAATCATGGTTCGTAAACGCTCATCTAGAACTCGATGTGCAGTGTTGATATCATATAAGGCTTGTGAATTTAAAGATAAACAGCAGTCCGATTCACTGGTATAATATTTGGATGGTAATTTTTTTAGTCCATTTTCATCGAATTCGCCGATAAAATACCAATATATTCTACCATATTTATGATATGTGTATGTACCTTTTATGTTGTCACCGACTTTTAAATCGTTTAATTTTTTGTCAACTATCATTTGTGTTTTGTTGAGTATTTTCTTCTCTTTTTCAAATTGAACCGTATATGTTTTGTCATCGTTCACTGAAACGATTTCACCTGGTTTCATTACTTTTTTCCATTGTCCATTCCTTTCAGCAACGTTTATAAGATTTTGAATATATTTTCTTTCTTCAGGGTCTTTTTCTAATTTTAATTTTTGTAATAACCCTTTTCTATTTTCATCTGGCATCGATATTAATTCATCAAACGTTTTATTTGAACCACGTGTTTGTTGATTTTCTGCCGATCTTTTGCTGTTGTAACCACTTTCTAATTGGTCTCGCATCATTCGACACCAACAAAAATTGGTTCCTTCTATTGGTATAGCACTATATGTTATAGATGCTGCAAATTTATTCACTTTAAAGCCTTTTCCTTTTGGCTTTACGTTGTGTGACGGACCTTCTATATTAGTCTTTATGACATTGTTTGAAATATCTCGTTTGCCTTTTCCAACTATTATATCTTTATTTTTTTTGCCATTTCTTCTATATAATGCTTCTGGGTTGTACCAATCTTTTCCAAACATGGATGGTAGATTATTATGTGCTTTTAAAATGGAAATCATTTCACGACATTCTTCTAATTTACTTTTGCGTTTAAAAAGTTTGTAATACATTTATATGTTGGGATGTTTTTAAATACTGTCAAAGACTGTATAAATGTGTTTGTATAATTAACATCATGGTAAAGACTACAAAGAAAAAAAAGACAAACACAGGAATGGTTCGCAACGTTAGAACCATACACGACGCTAAATCCAACAGAAATTCTAAAAATTTAAACAAACGCATGGAAGATGAAAGCAGAAAACAACAAAACGTTTTTACAAGAGGACGCAAAAAAATACATATTTTATTTGATGGTGCTGGCATCAAACGCGGTGTCATACGCATGATCAACAAAAAAGAAACTGAATTCGTTGTAGGATGTATCGCATGGCTTTCCAATAAAGATATATTAAAAGCAATGGCATCTAAACGCGGATGCTGTATTATTTGCACAAAAGACCGAATGACAAAAGGCATGCGCAACCAACGAGCCTATGCTGCTATTAAACCAGCATATCCTGGCGGTACCATACGAATAGTAGGAGAAGGTAGAGGATGGCACAAATCATTGATGCATCATAAATTCTTAGTAGGGTTAGATAGTGCTGGCAAGCCTATATGGGTTACGAATGGTTCATTTAACATGACGGAGAGTGCGGTGAATAAGAATTTGGAGAATCTGATGATTATGGAAGATGCGGACGTGGCTGAGTGTTATTTTAAAGAGTTTAAGAGAGTACATGCGTTATCAAAGGCTTTAAAAATGAAAGTATAATATAAAAAACTTTAAATATCTTGTGGATTGGGTACAATATACACTTCAGCAAATACTTTTTTCCTTTTACAAAAACGTTCATAACATTCCATCAGTCCCAATACATATAATATACATATTAGTATAGATATTATACTTATGGGTAACCATATGACAGGGTTATAAAACAACATATTAATATTAAAATCTAAATGTAAGTAGTTCGAATGAATTGCTTCGTGCTCTAGTTTTACGATGAATAAAATTTTCTTCTCCTCTATGTAACCCGTTTGACTCCAATAACCTTCTTATCTCTTCTCCACCAATATCGTTGCCAATGTTTAATCTAGCATATGCTGCATCAAGTGCAGTATAACCAAAACGGTTGGTATAGTCTCTCTCTTCTGGTGACAGGCGTCTCAATAGAAGTTTCACCGCTTTCATATCTACATTGTATGCTGCGGCATAATGAAGCGCAGTATTGCCATTGATGTCGCGTATGTTGGTGTAATTTCTTATTCGTAGATGGTTATTGTTATCAACAGCTTGGTAACTATCTAATAAATATACTAGTGTTGGTATAGGTACTGCTTGTTTTTTCGGTCTACGAACAGGCGTTGATTTTGCGCTTGGGTTTTTGCGTTTCTTCTGAAACCATTTTGGTATTTGTTTTCGGTTCATTTTAGTTTCTTTTGCTATTTCATCATATTGTTCCGAAGTTGGATATGGCGTTGTTGTATAATACTCGTTTAAATATTCTTCTGGATTGAGAGTCTTTGCTTCGTTCGGTTCTCCAGGAAATGGTGGAGGTTTCTTTTTATATTTTGTATTGTTTGCTTCGTATTTTTTCATGATATTTTTGACATTTCTCTCTAATCTATCGCGAAAATCTTTATCGTTAAAACCCTGTTCCTTTTGTTTCGCTATCAATTTGCTTTCCATTTCATAGGATTTTTGTATAATACTATCTATTTTTTTACTGTCGTGTTCACTCATTTTACACTTGTCGAGATATGGTTCTTCCCATTCCTCTTTTGTTTGACCTACCCAACCCAATCTTGAAACGTACAAAAAAACTAAAGTCTGATCGGATCTTAACTGATCCACTGACATAAAATGATAACGTTCTAATTTGTTATTTTTTTTCCATTCCTGTAATGGATTGCTTTTAGATATAATATTGTCTTCGTCGATTTCCATGTATAGCAACATACATTGGTTTTAAATACATCTGCTTACTTGTTCCAAATGTATGTATTTATTACATGTATGTATATGTATATGTCTAATTATGTATTACCTGAACAAAGCCTATTATCACTTCCAAAAAACCTTAAAAAGAAGACCAGTACATTGAAGGAAGATGAAGACCAAGGGGAAATGGATATGATTTTTTTTGGTGGAGTATTATTATTTACCATTGTACAAAGTTTGTTACCAATAATGTATCCGAATGCAGAAGACTTCTATTATGTTACTCGCTTTGATATTGTAATGACTAATTTATGGGCATTCTTTCCTATTGTACAAGCACAAGGATTGTTCTTAAAAGGATTACTTATATGCACAGCATGGTATTCTATACTATGGCATTGGTCAAGTAACGGTTTAAAGTTTCCAGGAAATAGTAATACATATGGTGTATTAGATACTATGTTTTCAACCATTATCATTATATCTTATGCAATATCATGGTTGCCAAAAGCAAAAACATATAAACCAACTTATGAAGACGAACATGGTCGATGGAAATGGTGGTACAAGAGTTGCAGAGGTCCTCCCAAACAAACATCCGAATGGAGATGCAGATGGACCCCCAATCTATGGCTAAACGTCCTTGTATGTTCCATACTTGGTACCATATATGCGTACTCATGGCCTCCTATGTGGAACGGGTACGATATGTCGCTAGTATGTTGTTGGGCATCTATCGCAATAGCGTTTGTTGTGGCTATGTGGCATTTGAAAATGGGTGAAATGACTATTGGTAAAAAATATAGAAAACGTTTTATTTTTTGGGTATTTGTAGGAATTAGCATGGGAATAGTATCGTTTATATATAAACAACGCTCTAATGATGGAAATGATAAGAAATGGTTAATGTATCATTCTGTATGGCATGTATATGTATTTGGTTCGGCATATTGTATGTCTAGAGCACAAGAGTATTTAGAAATATATTAATACTTTAATTTATTACTCGCATATTTATCAAACTCGCCATTTCTAATAATAGATGTCCAATCAACAGGTTTCTTTTTCTTTTTCTTTTTCTTTTTCATTTTCTTTTTTTCATTTTTTGTAGGTGTAAAATCTTTATTCATAGGAACAATTGGCGAGGTAGAACGTTTTAGCTTTTTCATATTGACTTCTTTTAATAACTCTTTTACCATTTCATCTAAATGACTATAATCTTTTTTGTCCTTGATGTCTTTTTCTAAATGTTTTAATTTTTCTTCCAACCAATTTGTTGGTAAATGCTTATCGGTACTCATTTATTATCTATCATTTATTTATATAGTTTATAAAAAGTATTGTATATAAAAATATATATTCTTATAAATGTCTAGCTTGAATAAAAAACAGAAAAATAATAATGACGATAACAACAATGATGAGGTTCCGAAAGGCTTGGGCGATTTATTCGGTAAAGACCCTATCATAAAAAACTTAAATGATTTGATGGGAAACGGTAGAAGAACCTTTCTAGTGGAAGTAAAAATACGTTTTAAATATCATAGACAAGGTACAAATAAAAGATGGAATTATGGTCGGGATGTATTTTTAGATTTTGAAGTGAATCCTCAGTATCTTTTTCACACTAGAACTCATCCCTATCTTAAAGACGAAGACGGAAACCCAGAATTAGAAACCATTGATACTGGTAAACCTATAGAAGTTGGGTTTAGATATTTAAAAAATATACATGTCATGGCTTTAAATGAAATAGGTGATATAATATGTGATTTAGGTAGAGATAGACCTTTTGTTATCAATGACCCAGAAAATTTTATGCAAGGTCCTATTCCTCCCGTTAACATAGCCCCAGGCACTATACGTGGTAAAAATGTGTATTTATATCATCCCCGACCAGATGCGTCCTACATGTCGTTACGAGGAGCAACCGCTACCATGAGAATATTCTATAAAAACAAATTAAGTCATCAATTACCTATCATGTCATTTCGTAATCATCAAGAAAGGTTGGAATTTATAGAATATAGATCAGACAATAATGGTTATTTACAACCAGTGGGTCATATTGTAAATGAAACGCTAACCATGTACCACAGAAACCCAAAGCAGCATTGCACGTTTACCGATACATTTGCAAACAAAATAGGTTGTACTATATCCGAAGATGGTAAACAAATTACTGGTATGAACAACATTCCAAACAGTTTTCACTCAAATATTTTAAATTTAACAAATAATACCAGGTTTACTGTAACGGAATACGATTTTCAATTTTATGAAAATACAATATACAATTATTGTTCAAATATGGATTTTCCTATGTTGGTAATACGATATATGTTTGTACCAGAAAATAATTATACACCTCTTTTTGAAGGTGGTCGAAAAAATGGACAAGAATTTTTAAAACAATCCAATCCTTTAAAATTTTAAACACATATGATAAGAATATATTTTTATATAAATAAATACATCGTAAAAAAAATGCCATTGACTCATTTATTAAAAGTCGTACCATATTATTTAGGCGGTTTTAAAGTGATAACTACAGAAGCGATAGAAAAAGGTAGAATTATATATAAACTTCGAGGTCAAATAGTTGAAGAAAGAACTAGAACATCTATACAATCTGGAACCATACATGTGGAAGACGATATTGGTGAATTTATCACACATTCGTGCTATCCATCGGTAAAAGTTAGTCATTTTCCATCTTACTTATATGCATGTAGAAATATTGAAAAGTATGAAGATATCACTATAAATTATAATATAAATGAAGATGAAATAGCATATCCATTTGATTGTGACGAATGTGGTATGAGAATAGATACAAATTCAAT
>MDTC01126808.1_pt1 | contig 46707 bp, 47 predicted proteins | sample 811181 | NCBI WGS metagenome assembly MDTC01 (sample SAMN05326644, study PRJNA326480) | marine metagenome | isolation source: seawater | place: Pacific Ocean: North | collected 2011 | reverse complement strand
TAGGCTGGGTGTGGAAGCGTGGTAACGCGTGCAGCTGACCAGTACTAATAGCTCAATTGGCTTGATTTATGCACTGAAAAAAATTTTTAGTCTAAGTAGTTAAAATTAGTGATATCATTTTTACATCAAAATGGAAAAAGCCTGCAAGAAATTGCGGGCTTTTTTTATTTAAATGACCTTCTCATATCTTGCAGTAAAATAATTTATCTATCTTTCATTTTTTTGTTTACGGAGTGGTCTACGAGCTCTATACTGTTCAAAATTTGAACAAAAATATTAAATGAAAAATATATTAATCACAGATACAGTTAAAGAACTTGGTTTAGAAAGAAAAATTTTAAAAAATTTTAATTTAAAATTAAGAGATATAAAAAAATTAAAAAAAAATGATTTTAAAAATATTGATGGAATAATAACAGGCCATCATATAAACTTTAATAAATCGCTTCTTTCAAAATTTTCTTCATGCAAAATAATAGTACGATATGGAGCGGGTTACAATAATATCGATATAACAGAAGCAAAAAAAAGAAATATCTTAGTATTCAATGTACCAGAGTACGGAAAAAATGAAGTTGCGGACCATACACTAGCTTTAATTTTGCTTTTTGTTAAAAATTTAAACAGCAAATATTTTAACATTTTAAATAAAAGCAAAAACTTTTGGGATTACAAAGGTGGTTACATGCACAGAAGAACCAGTAAACTTAAGATTGGGATAATTGGTCTTGGTCGCATCGGATACAATTTAGCTAAAAAAACTAATTCTATTGGCATGAAAACCTTTTTTTACGATCCATATTTAAAGAAAAGAATACCTAAGAAATTTAAAAAAATTAGTTCCCTAAGTAAAATATTTCAATTATGTGATATAATTTCACTACATGTGCCATCCAAAAAAGACACAAAATATTTTATAACTGAAAAAATTCTTAAAAAAATTAAAAGGAATATTATTTTTATTAATACTGCTAGGGGAGACCTGATAAGTAACAGTAATCTCATAAAATATTTTCTTAAAAATAAATTGATGTTTCTAGGCCTTGATACAATTGAAAAAGAGCCCATTGAGTTCCGCAATAAATTATTTAGTTTAGCTAAAAATAAAAAATACTCAGATAGAATTTTAATCACTCCTCATTCTGCCTTTTATACAAAAGAGTCTTTAATAGATCTAAGATCAAACGCTGCTAATACCCTAAAGAATTTTTTTTTACATAGAAGTCTAAAAAATTGTGTTAACCGATAAATATTTTTTAGTATCATTAGTTTAAATTTAATACTTCCAATTTTCTTTTAACCACAGTTCAACTGCAACTTTTTGCCATTTTTCGTCTATGTCAAATCCATACGAGTTAATTAAAGGATAACTCTTTTTCCCCATCCATTGAAATGGCTGCATACCTTTGTTCATATTTTTAAATACTCTACTTCTAATAACTTGAACACTTAAATCACAAAAATATACATCACCTTGGCTACTTCTGATTGAAGAAACATTTTTTATATATTTTAAATTAACAAACGGTTGTATTTTTTTTTTAGTAATTTTTCTAGCTCTTGCAGGACTAAACATATTATATTTGCATACTGAAAAAGCAGAGTCGTATGATTTATTTTTTTCTAGTATATTAATGCCTTCCTTAACTAAGCTAGTTGAGATAGCTGGATTATTTGCAAATAATAAAACTACTATATCTACATTTAATTTAGTTTGTATTTCGTTGTAAGCGTGCGTTAGCACATCTTCAGTTAGACTATTAGGTTTTGCAAGATATTTTGGTCGAATAATATGCTTCGAATTATATTTTTTTCCAATTTTTTTTATAATTGGACAGTCAGTAGATACAAAAATATTCTTAATGTTAAGTTTTTTTGCAGCCATAAATGCGTATTCGCATGAGGGATAACCATTTATTTTCATGATATTCTTTCCAGGAAAACCAACACTATTTTTCTTTCCAATTATGAGTGCGCAAACTTTTGATTTTTTTTTTAAATTCATTTTTTAAATTATAATAGTTATAATAATCAAAACAAAAAAATTAACAATTTAATTAATTATTTTTAATCATTGTTATGACAAGAGATGTATTGTAGTTATATCAACTGATGAAAGTTTTTTTAACACGAGAGAACCAAAAATTAATAGATAATGTAGTATTTATTGACGGGTTTTCCTCTTCAGGAAAAGCATTAATAGCACCAATATTCGGTTTTCTTGAAAGAGGTGAACAATGGCAAGTTGACTATTTTTTTGAAAAATTGGCTGTTTTAAGTCGTTTAGATAAAATATCAAAAAAAAATATCAAAACTGTATTAGAAGCAAAAGTAGATGAGTTAATATACAATCTTTTTATAGGAAGAAATATAAATTCAAGAAAAACAGATTTGTCCTCACCTTTTTTTAATGGTCTTGGAAAAAAATATCTAAAGAGAATTAAATTAAAGGAAAAAGGCCCAGCAATGAAAAGAATTTTACAAGCTAAGCCAATTTTACCGATCATGGTACATTATATTTACGGATGTACAGATATTTTTCTTAAATCACTTCAAGGTAAACTCGGATTATATGTAATTATGCTAAGAGATCCTTTTCATTTAATTAATGTGTGGCATAAGGATAAGTGGGTAAAAAAAAGAGGAAGATCAAATCGAGAATTTCATCTATGCATAAAAGTAAAAAATAAAATAATTCCCTGGTACGCTAAAGAATATTCTAAAGATTATATAAAAGCTAATAATTTAGAAAAGGCTATTCTTACAGTTTATCATTTATACAAAAGAGTTTTCTCAATGTACAAAAGATCAGGTTCGAACGAAAAAAAAAAAATCTTATTAGTTTTTTTTGATGAATTTATTAAATATCCAGACTTATATATAAATAAAATTTGCAAAAGATTAAAAACCAAAAGAATTAAAAATTTTCAAAAAATTATAAAAAAAAGATTGTCTTTACCAAGAATCCATAATGATCCTATAACGTCTATAGAAATTTTTAAAAAAAAATATTCTAAAAAAATATCAAAACATTATCTAGATATGCTTTTTGAACTCAACGATAATTACATTGATTTTTATAAAGAAAAAAAGCTGTCTAAAAGTTAGATAGTTATCTGCTAGATCTTAACTTTAAAACCTTAATTAGATGGTAACAGATTTCTATTATAAATGAAAAAATAATAGTTGAAATGAGTGTATATCCAAAAAAAGGTACAGCCATCACATAGCTGGTTAATAAACCACTCAAATTATTCTCGTACATTCCTGAAACCCAAACTCCAAAATTTGAAATTAAGTAAAAAATAATTGCTCCTACTATTGCTCCTGTGAATCTATTTAATATTGATTTTGAAAAAAAATTTGCCAAATAAGATATTATTATTACACTGCCCCAGGTAAAAAACATTGTATTGTGAAATCCCAAAAAAATATCTGTGATTGCAAAACTTAAAATAACTATCGGCAGATAAACAATTCCAAGTAATGCAGGCACGTAAAAACTTAAAGCTATCAAACTTGTAAAGTTTGGTGGGTGAGGAATAAATCTGCTAGCAGCAAGACTTAAAAATATTCCGATACAAACATAAAGTTTATTCATTAGTGAAATTAGTATCAATATAGGCTGAAAAAACAAGTGAACTTTTTAATTAAATTTCTTGTTTAACTAATACCTTTTTTTAAAACCAAAATTGAGAGCTCTATCTGGCGCTGAATATTGTATGGCTTGACTATATTTTTCATCAAAAATATTTGTCAGGTTTACAAATCCCTTATAATTTCCATAGAGAAAATCTAAACTTAAATCACTTACCATATATGAGTCTAACCTCACGTCTCTAAAGTTTCCACCAGCATTATTTACATTACCGTAATCTCTTGCAGTGTCTGACCATTTAGTTTTCCATCCTAGAGTTGTAGTATCCGTGAGATTATAATTTGCACCAATATTTATCAAGTGCCTAGGAACTCTTACCATTTGTGAGTTTAAAAAATCTCCTGCGCTTCCAGGACCAAAATCCGGGTCGTCAAAATCAGCTCCGTCGTATGTAGAGTTATAAGTGTAACCTAAATCAAAATTTAAATTTTTTTTAGGTTTAAAATTTGATAGCAATTCTAAACCTTTAGTTCTTACAACTCCTGGCCTATTTTTTGGAGTCCATGAAGCACTTTTCCAACCTTCGATGGTATCTTCATATTTGTGATTGAAAAAAGTTAGATCAATATTAAACCCTCTATCTACAAAGTTTTTTTGTATACCAACATCAAAGCTTCTACCTTTTTCAGCTACTAAAGAGCTGGGATCTGCACTTTTATAGTATTCATAAAGAGAGGGAAATTTAATGCCAGTGCCATAAGATGATTTAAAAGTTGCTCCAATAGCATTTGAAAAATAAGCTAAGCTCACTCTTTCGCTATCTTCATTGAGATCTTGACTGTGTTGATCAAACCTTACTCCAATTGTTGAGTATAAATTTTCCGTTATCTTAGATTGTACATCGATGTACTGAGAAGTAATTTCTTCTCCTTTTCTAAAATCTTCATCCGCGAGCTCATCCATAGCATAACGCATTTCCTCAAATTCTTTTTCTAATCCAAAAGCAACATTATGCTTATTGTCAATTTGATAATTATTATTCAAGCTAACTGTATTTCTATATGTCCAAACCTCTTGTTCAACTATTAGGTTAGAAAATTGACTTTTAACATTATCTGCGGTTCTACTCATGTAACCCGAACCTAGAACTAAATTACTTTGTAAATTGTTAATGGGTTTATAATTTACTTGAATTGTAGCAGAAGAGTCCTTCTCGTGTGATTTATTGTCAATTTGATTAAAAGTTGATTTTATTGCATCGTAATGAAGTTTAGAGTCAGTTAATTTGTATATAGCTCTGTAATCTAAATTTTCAGAGAGTTTATATCCATAATTTGTTAAAAAGGTATGATTTTTGTAAGCATCACTCTCATCGTTGTGCGTCATGGCCGAAATACCATCAGTTTGATATCTTTCTAATCCAATATAAAAATCTTTTTTATTGTCAGATCCTCCGTAAGATAAATTTAAATTATGAGTTTTGTTTGAGCCTGCGTTGTAAGAATAGTTATTTTTAAATTCACCTTTTCCTTGCTTAGAAAAAATATTTATTGTACCTCCCATTGCTCCGCTTCCATACATTGAGCTTTGATTACCTTTTAAAATTTCAACTCTAGAAATTTGACCAGTCAAAATATCGTCAAAATAAAAATCATTTTTTGGAGTAGTTGCATCTGATTTTTTTACTCCATCAATATAAACAGTAGAGTAAGCTTTTGGCAAACCTCTTAATTGAATACCACTCTGTGACCCAGGTCCGCCTGTTTGAAAGTAGTTTAAGCCAGGCACTGATTTACCTAAAGAGTCACCTAAAAAAGATTTGTTTGAATTTTTAAGCTCTTCTTCGTTTACGACAGTCACTGATGTGCCGGTTGTCGATGATGATTGAGGAGTTTTACTAGGCGATATAACTATAATAGGTATATCAGATGAATAAGCGTAGCTGCTTATCAAATATGAGATAAATAATATCTTTATTATATAAGTTTTTAACATCGGCGATTCCTTTTTTTAATTAAATCTTTTTAGATCTAATGGTTTTTATTGTGCCGATGCCAATTTTCATTGCAGAACTAGACTTTTCCTGGCCTTCATTCAACAGCGGACTTTACTGGGTGGAGCTCCGACTTTACGGTTGCAGGAACAGCCAATGAATTTCACACTGATTTCCCACCATGCATTTCAGCTAGTAATAACTAAAATAATTAATTATTCGAGTCAATAAAGGATTTTGATTTTTACTAAAAGCTTACTTTACAAGCTATAATAGTATAGTTTACTTTCCATAAATGAAAAAACCATTAAAAATATATTTATGTGATTTAACCTACGATACTATCATATTAGTTTCAGATACTATTCCCATAAATATTGGTTTTATAGCTAGTTACCTGAAAAAAAAGCTACAAGCTAAAGTTGAAATAGAATTATTTAAATATCCAAATGATTTACTTAAAGCTATAAAGCGACAACCACCAGATATCTTAGGACTAAGCAATTATTCATGGAATAGTAATTTATCAGAGCATTTTGCTAAAGTAGCTAAAAAGATTAATAAAAATTGCATTGTTTTACAAGGGGGAACTAATTTTCCACATGCACAAAATCAGCAAAAAGAATTTTTAATTGAAAGATGTTATACTGATATTTATGCTTTATTTGAAGGTGAAAGATCGACACTAAATGTAGTTGAAAGATATTTAAAAAAACAAAATGATTTAAAAAATTTTTTCGACGAACCCATTGATGGCTGTGTATTTATAGATCCAAGAACTAGAGAAAGCACTGATCCAAAATTAATAGTAGGAAAATATTTAGAACGAATTAAAGACTTAGATGAAATTCCCTCACCTTATTTAAACGGGATGATGGATAAATTTTTTGACGGTAAATTAACTCCTTTTATAGAAACTAATCGAGGATGTCCTTTTACCTGTTCTTTTTGCCACACGGGTGCTGATTACTATCATAAACTCAATAAGTTTTCTCAAGAAAGAGTTAAATCTGAAATTGAATATATCGGAAAAAAATCTAAGGAATTAGGGATCACAAACTTACACATGGCAGATGTAAATTTTGGCATGTATCCACAAGATAAACTTGTATGTGAATATTTGTTAGAGAGTAAAAAAAAATATTCTTGGCCTCTTCAAATAATGGCTACGACAGGCAAAAACAGTAAAAAAAGAGTTATGGAAATAACAAGTATTTTAGGAAATATGTTTTCAGTTAATATGTCTCTTCAGTCAATGAGTGAATATGTTCTAAATAACATTAGAAGATCAAATATTCGCCACGAAGATATGATAGCTGTAAATAATCATTTAAGAGAGGCTGGCAGATCAACTAAAGCAGAACTGATATTACCTTTACCAGGTGAAACAAAAAAATCATTTATAGATGGTTTAAACAAAGTTTTAGACTCTAAAGCCTCTTCTGTCACTATTTATACCTTAATGATGCTTCAAGGCACTGAATTTAAAACACCAGAATTTAGAAAAAAATTTGGATACAAAGGGAAATATAGAATTGTTCCTCTTAATTTTGGAGAATATGATGGTGAGAAAATATTTGATTTTGAGGAAGTTGGCATCTCTACAAATGATTTAAGCTTTGAAGATTATCTATCACTCAGATCTATTGCTTTAATGGTTGAGGCACTTCATAACGGAAAACCGTTTGAAGAGTTTTTTCTATATGCAAAACAATACAATATTAAACCGGCTACTTTTATAAACTCTTTATATGAAGAAATTTTCAGCGCACCTGATACAGTCAAAAAAGTATTCAACAATTTTATTGAAGAAACAAAGGGAGAGTTATGGGAGTCGGAGAAAGATTTAACTAATTTTTATAAAGAAGAAAAAAATTATAGATTATTAAAACAAGGAAAAGTTGGCGGAAATTTAATTTATAAATATAAATCAAAAAGTTTGACAGAAGCAAAATTAGGATGGATAAATTACCTAGCGGATCAATTATTCAAAAATATTAAAGTTCAATTTCCAGGTATTAACTTAGAAAAAGTTAAAGACGAAATTGAGGAAATTAGAATATTTACTAAGTTTAAACTTGAAGGACTTCTAGATTTCCACTCAGAAATTAATTCAATCAAGCACGAATTTAAATATGATATGTTAAATTGGATTGACAATTTAGGTCAAAAAAAACTATCGGAGTTTTGCTTAAAAAATAAACAATTGTACTTTTTCGAATATACTACAGATCAGATAAATAATAGAAATGATTATTTTGAAAGGTACGGCAAAGATATTAATGCACTTTCAAAAATTGTAACAAGAATTAGTAATCTTGAAAGTCAGTTTAGAAAAGTTAGAAACTCAGAGGTGCACAAACCAAGAGATATTTATCAAAAATCAACTGAACTTTTTACAAAATATGCTCTTTCGAATTAAGGGGGGAAAACTTATTATCTGTCTATCTAATAATTTGCTCTTTCTTTAAATTGTAAATTAAAATCTTGAAAATTATGAAACTTATCTACGAAGATTAATTTTTTATTTTCAACTTTCATTACGTAAAAACCACCTTCTTCTAAAGTAAATTTTTTAGGCTGTTTAATAATTTCGTCGAAAATTTTTTCATCTACAACCCCATTATGAGATGAAACAATTGTATTTGAACCATTTTTTTGTTTAGTTTCTAAATAAAATTTTTTTATTTTATTTCTAAAATCTTTGTTATCTTCTCTAAAAGCACCTTTATGTAACAAAATACTCTTAAGGCTGTCGTATCCCCCGAAAACAATTTGAGCTGTTTGCCTAGCTCGACAGCTCGGACTACTTACAATCTGATGAACTGGTATTGATAAAGATGACCAAATCTCACCCATCATTTTAGCTTGTATCATTCCTCTTTTAGATAAACATACAGCGTCTTTATAATACTCATCTTCAGCTTTTCTTTTTTGATTTATCTCTACAGAGTCATACATAGTTACATCAATCCATTTTTCACGATGTGTATGCCTAAAATGTAAAATAAATCCACCATCATTTGCAATTTTTTTAGCAAGTTGATATTTCTCCTCATTAAACTCTATATACTCATCCTCACTAAAAGAAGTTACTGAGCCTTTAATTTTATTAATTATTTTTACTCTTTTTTCATAAATTGAAACAATCGAGGAAAAAGTGATGATTGATAAAGCCAGTGACAAAATTACAATTAATAAATACTTTAACTTCATAATATGAGGTATCAATATTTTATTAATTAATGATTGTCAATTAATTTATAAAAAATTGATTTTCTTCGTCTATTTTAAAAAATTTTTTTTAAAAAAACTTGGAGCAATATTAAAGTTTAATTTACCATGAAAAGTTTTGAAATTTGATTGATCGATATTTTTTTTGAAAACTTTTTTAAACTCAAGCAAAATTTTTTTATTTTTATTATAAAAACTTTTCTTGTTGTTTAAAGAATTCATTAAATCAATAGTAGCATCGAAAATTTCATCAGGCGAATTATCTATGACTCGAGATTTGTTTTTGTTAAATAGTTCTTTTCTCTCTAAAAAGGCTAATTTTTTTTGAAACATATCATTTATCGATAGAAATTTTTTTTTTACTTTAATCTTTTTGGGAATAAAAAAAATTTTTTTTGAGTATGAGAATACTTTTCCAATTGGAACAAAGTTTGTGAATAAAATAGGTTTTTTAAACATGTATAATGGAGACATCGATCCACCAGAATGAGTGCCAATAAAAAATTTACACTTAGAAATTAAGAATAATTCTAATTCATCATTCCAAATTTTCTCTTTATGTAGATCTATGTATTTTTTGTTCTTCATTTTTAAGAATTTTTTATGATCTTTTCCAACTCTGATAACTGTAAAACCAAGTTTTATAAGTTTAGAAACTGTTTTTTTATATGTTTGAATATTGGCACTATTAACTTTTCCATCAATATAATTTGGTATATTTTTTTTTAAATATCCATCATCTCTCACATGAATACAAACAATCTTTCTTAAATTAAATTTAATATTGTTTTTTACTATAATTCTAATTTGATCTTCTTTATGAAAATCAAATTTAACTTTAGTTTTATCAATTAAGTTTAAAGTGTCTCTAGCCTCAAAAGTTTTAATATCTAATTTAAAGTTATCGTTATAATGAAAAGATAAATTTTTTATTACTCTGTACTTATTATTTGTCTTCATTAATCTTGGCATTATTATTGAAAAGGTTTTTGGAATAAACTTTATTTTTTTTTTAAGAATATTATAAATAGCATAGTTGGAAATTTGCTTACTTAAAAAAAAAAGATCTATAAATTTTTTCTCTTGACTATAAATAAAAAGACTTTGAACACCAACAAAGTGACCTATCCGAGATGAAAAAGATGAGTTAATCCTAATTGGAATAAAAAATCTAATTAATTTAATTATAACCAATAAAAAAATACAAAACGTTTCTGAAAAAAATAATTTTATATTCACTTATTAAATTTTTTTAAAAAAATCTTTATATAATTTGATAATTTCACTATATGTTCACGATCAATATATTCCATTGCTGGCAAAGTTAATATCTCTTTAGATAATTTTTCAGTGATTGGTAAATTAATTTTTTTATAATTCCTTAGGTATACATTCATTTTATGAACTGGCTTTGGATAATGTACTTTTGTCTCAAATCCTTTGCCCAATAAAAATTTTTGTAACATATCTCTTTTTTTATTCTTAATTTTAATTATAAAAGTTTGATAAACTGCAAGATTGTTTATTTTAACAACCGGATACTCCACTAAATTTTTAAGTATTTTTTTATAAAGTTTGACGTTATTATTCCTTTTTTTAATTACTTGATTATATTTTTTTAATTTTACGTTTAAAAAAATGGATTGTAGTTCATCTAATCTCATATTGTGGGACCAAAAAGCGCAATCATCTCTTGAAGAGTGTCCATTGTTCCTGGCTCTAATTAACCACTCATAAAATTTTTTTTTATTAGTTGTTATTATTCCTCCGTCACCCATGGCATTTAAATTCTTTAAAGGGTGTAAACTAAAGCATCCTGAAAAGGCAAACGACCCAACTTTTTTTTTATTAATCGAGGCACCTATAGCTTGAGCACAGTCTTCAATAACAGTAATCTTTTTCTTGTTTGCAAATTTTAATATTTTATTTATGTCACATGGTATTCCGCATAAATGGACTACAACGATGGCCTTAGTTTTTTTGTTAACTTTTTCTTTAATTTTATCTAAAGATATTTGATAATCATCGTAGTTTACGTCTACCAGTTTTGCCTTTGCTCCAGCCAGATAAATTGTTGACACCGTAGATAGATAGGAATTTGAAACTGTAATTACTTCATCATCAGGTTTTAAATTTAAGTATTTTAAAGTTAAAAATAAAGCATCGGTACCACTGCCTACTCCAACCGCATATTTTGTTCCTACATATTTTTTAAAATCACTCTCAAATCTTTGAACATTTTCTCCTAAAATAAAATTACCCTTATTCATTACCTCAATTAATTTTTTGGAAAAAATTTGCCTATAAGACCTGTGCTGCTTACTTAAATTTACGTAAGGATATTTTTTCATTTGATTTAATTTTGATAATTATATGCGAATTATTTTTAAAACAAGTATTTTATTTCAATAAGACCCCGATAACCATAAGACTTTAATTTTCTAAACCATTCTTTTGAAGTAAGGCACAAATGATGAGTTGGGTCCCATTTATTCATTAAATAAGCCCTTTTTTTATGAGAAACCCCTTGAATTTGTAAAAAAATATTTTCTTTATTTTTAACCACTCGATTGATCTCCTTTATTAATCCTTTAATTTTACTTTTCTTAATTAGAGGAAGAGTGTCTTTTGAGATAACTAGGTCAAAAAAACTTTTATTGTAGGGGATGCCTTTTTCAACATTTAAAACTTTGACAAATTTTCTTCTCATCTTCCTGTTCTTGCTAATGGCATAATTACTAATATCCACTCCATAAGAATTTATTTTTTTTTTACTAAACTCATCAAGTAAGTAACCTTTTGCACAGCCTATTTCTAAAACATTCATATTTTTTTTTAATTTAAAAAATTTAATAAACTTTTTTGCAGTATTTTTAAATCTACCATCATTTTTGTAACCTCCATAACCAATGCCGAGAGTTTTATCATCAAAGTAAGATTTGTTATATTTTAAATAGCTTCTTAATTTATTTTTCTTAATTTTATTAAAATTTAAAGTTTCTAATATTTTTTCTCGATCTTTGATTTTTCTATTATTTTTTGATGGAAAAAAGTTTGTTTTCATCTAGTAAAATGAATTTGTAATTTATTATTTCATAATATATAGATCCTACCAATAATTAAAAGTTTAATATGAAAGAAAATATTTTAATATTTGGTGGATCTGGATATGTTGGCAGCAAACTTATTGAAGTACTATTAAAAAAGAAATTTGAAGTTATTAATTATGATAGAGACCTGTTTGGCTGGAAACATCTCCCGCATAAAAATAAGAAATTTCATCATATTAAAGGAGATATTCGTAATATAAAAAAAATAATTAAAACTTTAAAAAAATTTAAGCCAAAATATATAATTCATTTAGCTTGTATTTCTAACGATCCAACTTTTTTACTTAATTCCAAACTATCAAGAGAAGTTAATTTTGAAAGCTTTAGAAAATTGTCTAAAATTCTTAAAAATTTTAATATTTCTAGATTTATATTTGCTTCTACTGCATCTGTTTATGGATTATCTAGAAGTCGAAAAGTTACCGAAACTCATAAACTTAAACCAATTACTCTTTACAATAAGTACAAGGCAAAATGTGAAAAAGTTTTTTTAAAAGATTTCCCAAAGAATATGGAGAAATGTATTATTAGACCTGCTACAGTTTGTGGCCTCAGTCCAGCAATGAGATTTGATGTTTCTGTAAATATTTTAACAAACTATGCATATAATAAAAAATTTATAAAAGTCTTTGGTGGAAAACAAATTAGACCAAATATTCATATTGATGATATGATAAGATTATATATTAAACTTGTATCGCTTAAAAATTTTTCAAAAGCAAATAATGAAATTTTCAATGCTGGTTTTGAAAATTTATCAATAAATAATATTGCGAAAAAAGTTAAAAAAGTTGTAGAAAAAAATATTAAAAAGAAAATTGGCATTATTAATGAAAAATCAAATGATGTAAGATCGTATAGAGTAAATTCAGATAAAATTAAAAAGCAACTCAATTTTTTCCCAAGAAAAACTGTAAATGATGCAATTAATGAAATCACTAAAGAATTTAAAAGAAAAAAACTAAAAGATAGCTTTTCAAATATTAATTATTTTAAAATTAAAAAGTTACAAAAAATTAATTTTGTATGAAACTATAGATACATTATGTAGCTTATAATGAAAAAACACTATTATATGTTGTTTTTTACAGATATTAGTCTTTACTGTTCAAAAAATGAACGATATAACTATTTAAATCAAAAAAAAAATGAATAAAATACAATTATACGCAGACGGTTTTAATCTAGAAGATTTTAATCAAGATTATAGTACAGAAATTGATGGATATACATTTAATCCCTCATTATTTAAAAAAAATGGTGCAAAAGATTATTTAGAATATTCAAAAAAAATCTTAGATCAATCTAAAAATAAACCAGTCTCACTAGAAGTGTTTGCTGACGAAGAAAAAAATATGATTACCCAAGCTAAAATTCTGAGTAAACTTGGTGCAAATGTTTATGTAAAAATACCTATAACTTTTACAAATCAACAATCTACAATTAATGTTATTCAAGACTTGGTAGATCATAAAATTAAGATGAATATAACTGCAATATTTACAGCCGACCAAATTAAGAAAATATTACCTGTCATTAAAAATACAGAAACAATCTTATCAATATTTGCTGGTAGAATATTTGATTGTGGCATAGATGCTATAGAGATAATGAAATCAATAAATGAAATGGTACACAAAAACTCAAAGTGTAAAACCCTATGGGCGAGTCCAAGGATGTCCTATGACTACATCAATGCTATTTCAACTGGAACAGATATAATTACAATGCAAAAAAGCCAAATAAAAAAACTAAATATGTTTAACAAGAAATTAGAAGATTATTCTTTAGAAACTATTAAAACATTTTACGAAGATGCAAAATCCTGCGGGTACAAACTATGAAAAAAAAGGCAAGTTTTTACGATAATTACTTTAGTAAAATTAAAGAGGTGACAAGTAAATTGGATAAAAAAAATGTTGAAAAATTAGTAAACATTCTTGTTACAGTAAAAAAAAACAAAGGTAGAATTTTTTTTTTAGGTGTAGGAGGAAGCGCTGGAAATTGTTCTCATGCGGTTAATGATTTTAGAAAATTATGCAATATAGAGTCTTATTCTCCTGTAGATAATGTTTCGGAGTTGACTGCAAGAATTAATGATGAAGGTTGGGATAATTCTTTCAAAGATTGGTTAGTAGGAAGTAATTTAAATAGAAGAGATGTGTTATTTATTTTATCAGTTGGAGGTGGAAATAAAAAAAAAAAAGTAAGTACCAATTTAATTAAAGCAATTGATTTGGGTAAATCAAAAAAAAGTAAAATTTTAGGAATTGTAGGCAAAACAAATGGTTATTTAGCATTAAAAGGCGACTGTGTAGTAAAAATACCTTTTGTAAACCAGAAATTTTTAACACCATTTTCAGAGGCCATGCAAGGAGTCATCTGGCATTTTTTGGTTTCACATCCAAAACTTCAAGTTAAAAAAACTAAGTGGTAATTAGACTTTAATTAGATGTCTAAAAAAGAAAATAATAATAAAACTATATTTTGCGGTCTTACCCACGTTGGTCAAGTCTTTAGTATTGGGTGGGCAGAAAAAATAAGTCGGTGTGCAGTTTTTGATTTCGATAAAAAAAAATTAAAACAATTTCAAAATAAGATAGTAACTTCTGAGGAACCAAGTTTAAAAAAAAAATTAATAAAGAATTATAAAAAAATTGATTTTATTAAGTCTGAAAAAGAAATAAAAAATTATAAAAATGTTTTTTTGACTATTGATACACCTTTAGCATTAAACGGAACACCTAACGTAAATTTTATTTTTGAGAATATTAAACGTCTTAAAAAATACTTAGCAGAAAGTTCTAATTTAATAATAACTAGTCAAGTATACTGTGGTTTTTGCGATGATCTTAAAAAAAAGTTTTTTAAAGATAGAAAAGATATTAATTTTATTTACATGGCAGAAACTCTCGTCATGGGAAATGCTTTTGAAAGATTCATTAGGCCTGAGAGGATAATTTTAGGTGCGGAAAAAAAAGTGAGTTTTTTAAAACAATTTAAAAAATTCAAATGCAAAATTTACCAATATAATTTAAAACAGGCAGAGATGGTTAAAATGGCAATTAATTTGTTTTTATTTAATTCAGTAAGCTACGCTAACTTATTGGATAATTATTGTAGACAATTTAATTTTAAATTTTCAGACATTAATGAGTCCATAAGATCTGATAAAAGAATTGGTTTAAATGCCTATATTTCTCCATCTCTTGGTTTAAGCGGCGGTCATTTAGAGAGAGATGTTTATACAACTATTAAAACCCTTAAAGATAAACCCAGTAAAAAAATCTTTTCAAGGCTCGAAAAAATGAACAATTCCCGAATTAATTTGTTAATTAAAAAATTTTACAATCTTAATAAAAAGAAAAAATATAGAAAAATTATCTGGGCTGGACCATCATATAAACTTAATTCTTTTTCAATTGTGAATTCACCATATTTGAAATTTAAAAAATTTTTAAAGAGTAAAAAGATAAATCTTCTAGCCTTTGACTCTTTTTTTAATTTAAAAAAAGAAAAAATAAGTTTTGCTATAGAAAAATTAGATAAAAAAAATTTCAAAAACTCCTTAGTAATTTTTAATTATTTAAATAAAAAGGATGAAAAAAATTTGACTCAACTTAAACAAAAAAAAATATGTGATGCTTTGAATATAAATTTTTCAACTAAAAAAAAGGAATTCTTAAATTATTAATATGAAAATAGCTGTTGTAGGATGTGGAAATATTGGTGCAAAGAGGGTGGCATCGATTCAAAAATATAAAAAAACAAAAATAAAATTCATTATAGGTAAAAAGGAAATAAAAAAAAAGACTGATAATTTAGGGTTAAGAATTTCAAAAAAAATTAAAGCAAAATATATTACAAATCTTAGAGAAGCTTTGAAATCAAATATAAACGCTGTAATTTTGAGTACTCAACCAAATCTTTTTCTCAGTTATGCCAAACAAATTTTGAATTCAAAAAAACATTTGTTAGTTGAAAAACCTTTAGGTTTGAATGCCGTTGAAGCATTAAAGATTTCAAATCTTGCAAAAAAAAATAAAGTTTATCTCAAAACAGGTTTTAATTTGAGATATGATGATGGTATTCAGTTAGCAAAAAAACTTATTAATAAAAAAAAAATAGGAAAAATTTACTTTATTAAAATAGAATATGTAAATGGCTCAGTGAAAACAAATAAAAATAATGTCGGATCTTTATCTGATATAGGAAGTCATAGCGTAAATTTGTTTGAATTTTTTATAAATAAAAAATTTAAAGTATTAAATAACGCAATGCAAAAAAATGAATATTTTAAAGATGACAATGGATTTATTACCTTAAAAAGTGGCGCTATTTTAGGTCAAATACATTACAGCTTTGTTCGTTGGGAAAACAAATTTTGCCTGGAAATATTTGGAGAAAAAGGCTCTATAAGTGTAAACTCACTTCCAAAATGGGGAAAACAAACTGTTACATTGTCTAAGAGAGTGTACCCATCAGGAAAACCAAAAAAAATTAATTGGTATTACAAAAGAGAAAACTCTTGGTATAACGAGTGGGTGCATTTCAATAAAGCTATTAAATATAATATCTATAAAGACATAGATGAAGGCTTTATAACTATGAAAAATCTCGAAATGATAAGAAAATCTTAAATGAAATATTTTTCTAAACAAATCAATAAAAAAATTCTTAATTTAGATATTTTAGTATCAAAGCTTAAATCTCTTAGAAAAAAGAAAAAAATAGCTCTTTGCCATGGAACATTTGACATAGTTCATCCTGGACACTTAAGACACCTAGCTTATTCAAAGCAAAAATCTGATATTCTTATTGCTTCAATCACATCTGATAAGCATAGCGCAAAGTCCAAAGAGGGACCATATGTTCCGGAACATTTGAGAGCTTTTAACTTGGCATCCTTAGAATTAGTAGATTTCGTTATAATTGATTATAATCAAAAACCGTTAAATCTTTTATCTAGACTTAAGCCTAATTATTTTATCAAAGGCTTTGAATACAAGAAAAACAATATACATCCAAAAACTAAAGAAGAGATGAAAGTATTATCTAAGTATGGGGGTGAAATATTATTTAGCCCAGGAGATGTAGTATATTCATCTACAGCTATACAAAAAATCAATAAGCCAAATTTAAATTATGAAAAATTAATTTCCTTAATGGAATTTGAGAAAATTTCATTTAAAGATTTAACAAATACTATCAAAAAATTTAAGAAAATTAAAATCCATATTATTGGAGACACAATAATTGATAAATATAATTATTGCAATGTATTGGGACAAACAACAAAAACGCCGACATTTAGTATAAGAAAAAATAATGAAGAAATTTTTTTGGGTGGTGCAGGTATTGTAGCTAAACATCTGCGAAAATTAGGATCAGAAGTCACTTTTACCTCTGTCATAGGAGATGATAAAATGGGCAAGTATTCAATTAAAGAAATAAAAAAAAATAATATTAAACATCATTATTTAATTGATGGAAGCAGAAATACTACTTGCAAGGAGAGATTTTGGGCAGACAATCACAAACTTTTACAAGTTGATGTGGTAGATAATCATATAATCTCAAATAATATAAAAAAAAAAATAGAAAAAATTATTTCAAAAACTAAGTCTAACGGAGTTATTTTTAGTGATTTTAGGCATGGAATTTTTAATCAAAACACAATTTCAGATTTTTCAAAAAAGATTACTAAAAACGCTTTAAAAATTGCAGATAGTCAGGTAAGCAATAGATGGGGTAATATACTAGATTTTAAAAAATTTGATTTAATTTTACCAAACGAAAAAGAAGCAAGATTTTCTCTTGCGGATCAAGACAGCACTGTAAGACAACTTGGAACTAAAGTTTTTAATTCATCTAAATCCAAATACCTCATTTTGAAACTTGGTGAAAGAGGAACAATTACTTTCAGAAAAAGTGCATTATTTCCAAGAGATTTTTTCCCTTTAGAGTCTATGGTTGAAAAATTTGAAGACGGAATTGGAGCTGGAGATGCTCTTCTAGCTGCATCAAGTTTGGGACTAATCGCTTCAAAAAATATTGTTATTGCCTCAATTTTAGGTACACTAGCTGCATCATTAGCTTGTGAAACTAGAGGTAATAAGTCAATAAATGTTGAAAATTTACTGAGAAAAATAAAAGATATATCAAATAAGGTGAATTAAATTATTATGGCACTTGGCGCAAAAGGACTAGATATTATTTTTGATTTATATCAAAGAGATTTTTTTAAAAATATAAAATCTGTTATGGATATGGGAGATCAAGATATGTTTATAACATTTGATGAAATTAAAAAAAAATTTAAGGAAAACAATATTCACTTCGAAGAGAAAAATTGGGAATATGCAAAAAAATTTCCAACACGACCTAGGGTTTCAACTTCCGTCTTTTGGAATGCACTAGGAATTAAATCTGCGTCTAGACTGGATATACGGCCATCTTCGGACAGAGATAAGAATGATAATAGCAATCTTATAATTCATGATCTAAATTACCCTTTTGAAAAAAAGGAACTATTTGGAAAATATGATTTAGTTACAGATATTGGAAATAACGAACATCCTTTTAATATTGTCGAAGCTTATAGAACTATGCACAATTTATGTAGCAAAAATGGTTATATGATAATTTACCAAGCTTATCTAAAAGGAAATGGCTTTTATCAATTTGATGATAGTACTATAGATAATGTTGCCGCAGTAAACAACTATTCAATAATTCATTCTTGTTTTGTAATAAATCAAGACAAAAAGTCTTTTACTTTACCTTTAGATGAAAGTTATCTTCAATTAATAAATTTAAATAATCTAAGTTTAATTGGAATTTTTTATGTATTGAAAAAAAATAGTGATGAAGAATTCAAACTCCCATATCAAGGAACAGGTAAAAGCCCAATTGTAAAAGAGTTTTACACTTTAAACACTACTTATAAAAATAAATTACCAGAAAATAGCTATATTCCTCACAGCATTGACAAAATAAAAACAAATGTTTTGATCAAACAAATTTTTAAAAGAATTATTAATAAATTTAAAAAATAAGTTTGTTCTTTTGAAAATTATTAAGAGTGATGAACATCAAAAAAATCTTTTTTGTAAGAAAAAACCAAAGGTCTTAACCACAAACAGTTAGTTTTTATAGTTACAGTTTTTTTATTCGTAAACCTGATCTTTTGAGAACAACCCCCCTCTAATAGATAATTTTTATCGTCTATGGAAAAATCAATTTTTTTATCAGTTGGATTAATAAAGACTAATTCACTATTTTCGTCCTCGTTAAATTTTTTTTGGATTTTATAGTAATGGTTTTTTAAATATGAAGTACTAACTAAGTTTGTTAATTCATTCTCTCTATCATCGTTTTTTTTATATTTGGAAATCGTATTACCATGTACAAAAGAAAAAAATTTATTATCTTTGGAAAATCCTGTGTAACATCTGTTAATTAAAGTTTCATTAGCATAATTTTTAAAATTATCAATAAAGTGGTAAATATAAAAAGATCCATAGTCTTCTTTTCCATTTAGAAATTTTTTGTCTATAATTATTTCATTGGATAACTTTAAATCTTTAACCTTTATTTTCTTTAAAAAGTTGTTATTTTTATCAAAAAAATCAATTTCAACCCATGAATTTTTCAATTGAAAAAAAAGGTCCAAGATGTCTGAAAATTTAAATTTCGTAGTAAAACCATTATCAGTACGCCAACAAAAACTATCACTTATCGAGGAATTATTTAAATTTTTAAAATGATTAAAATATACAGGTCTAATTTTAAATAGATTTCTAAACATAATAGCTAGTTTTGTATTAATTATCTTACGAATGAAAAATTTCATTTATTCTTTCCTTAAAGTTCTTAACGTTTTTAAATTTATTTTCACCGAAAAAATACTCATGAGGTGGATGAGTATGTTCGAGTGATAAATGTTTATTTTTGATTGATAGATAAATAGGTACGCCAATAAATTCTTGAGTATATAAGTAAATGTCTGGTTTTAGCAGTTCATCATCAATTTCACAAAAATTTGTTTCATTAGTGTAAAAAGATATTTCTTTAATAATTTTTTTTTCTTTTACATCAATAAAACTCGCTAGAAATTTTTCCTTTATAGGTTTAATAAAAATATTTTTAAAGATTAAGTAATTCTTATCCGCATCTAAGTTTAAAAGTGTGCTTATTGGCGTAAGAATTTTCCCCTTTTTATTTGTCATATTAAATGGGTATTCGGATTGATATGATGAAAATCCACCTTCTGTTAAATACAAATTTAAATTTGATCTAAATTCTGGAAATGTTTCAGTAAAATTATTTAAATTTCCTAATTCTTGAGGATTGAAATTTTTAATATCACTGTCTTTTGCAAGAAAAAAAATAGTTTCATTATCAATTTTATCAATTTCATAAAAATCATCACTAATATTATTTTTAGATAATTTTTCTACCTCCCATATATTTTTTTTAATTTTAGCTTGAAATAATTCGATTTGACGATTTTTAATATTTCTATTTTGAAATAACGGTACCTGTAATTTTGATTGAATATAATTATGTTTGGCACCAAAAAAAAAATTCATAATTTAATTACTAATATCTTTTTTAAAATGATAATTTTTTGTTTCATTCTCCCTCTTTTTTGTCGAATTTGAGTTTATATTTGAGGTAAGAGAAAAACCATTTTCTTTCAATATTTCAAAACTTTTATCAAATTGTTCCTTAAAACTTTCATTTAGCTCAATACTAATTCCTCTTAGATCTTTATGCTTTAAATATTTGTCAGCTCCTTTTAGTATCAAATGCTCAATACCGTCTACATCAATTTTGATATAATTTGGCACTTGTAAAATATTGTTATCAATAAATGAATTTATTGATGTACCAAAAATATTATAATTATTTTCTGGTGATAATATTTCATTACCCTTATAATCAAACTTTTCTCCAAAAGTTGATATTGCACCACCTTCTTGAAATTGATTTTCTTTCATTTCCAAAAAAATATTATTTTTATCAGTAAGTGGCAACTGACAAATATTAATATCAGATAGAAAATTATTTATACTTATATTTCTGCTTAAGCATCTTAGGTTGGAAGTAGAAGCCTCAAAACTAAATATGTTTATGTTTTTATGATAACTAGCAGCATAAATTGAGTATAATCCAATATTAGCTCCAACATCCCAAAAAATAATTTTCTTACCCTCCACAGTTTTAAAATTCTCAATCCACTTAATCGTTTCTGGTTCTTTATTAAAAATTGTTGAAACTCTATATTGTGTTAACTTACTGGGAACAAAAAACTTTATTTTTTTATTATTAAGTCGAACATCTATATAATTTTTTTTATTTACAAAGTCATTAATCTCTTGAAAAAAAGTTTTTTTTCCAAAAATTTTTAAAAAATTATCTATCCCACTTAGTAAAATAAAAAAGATTTTAAGTATTATTTTTGACATGCTTGACAATATTTCCTTTAAAAACCATAAAATATTAATTTAGTTCAAATTTTGAACAAATTTCTTGACATTGTTCAAAAAGTGAACAATAATACTATTATGAAAATCAGTCAACAACAGTTTGAAGCATTAAGAAAAATCTTCAATAATCCATCAGCTACTCAAAGGCAATTAGCTAAAGATTTGGAAATTAGCTTGGGAAAATTAAATTATGTGATTAATGAGTTGAGAAAAAAGGGCCTTATAAAAATTAGCAACTTTCAAAAAAATAAGAATAAATCTAAATACTTATACCTATTAACACCTAAAGGAATAAGTGAAAAAACTAATCTTACAATAAACTTTATGAAAAGAAAATTAAAAGAGTACGATGAATTAAAACAAGAAATTGAAAACACTGATTCCAAAGAGTAATAAAAATGTGGATAGTAATTTTAGCTAACAATATTAATTTTTTAAATACCGAGCTTTTAAAAAAAATTTCAAATTCAAAAGTTTATTTTCCAAAGACAAAACTAAAAAAAAATAAAGAAAAAAATATTTTAGGTAATTATTTGTTTTGTTACAGCAAAAGCTTTAATACAAATAGCAAATTTTTCCATGATTTAAGAAATTTGAAAGGGCTTAAAAAAATATTGTTTGCGGATAAATTATCTCAAAAAGAAATTTCAAATTTTGTGAATTATTGTAAGTCACACGAAGACGAAAGTGGTTTTATTCAAAATTCATTTTTTAAGGAAAATATTATGTCTAAAGGAAAAATAACATCTGGGCCTTTTTCAAATTATATTTTTGATATTTTAAGTAAAGAAAAGAAAAGAATTAAAGCAGTAATTGGTGGTATCAAGTTTTCAATTTCAGATAATAATAAATCTTGTTATTCATCAATATAAACAAAAAATAAATGATTAAAAGTAAAAAGCATTTTTTTACAAAGTGCGGAGCTATGCCTAAAAATGATTGCTCATAATACTTGCGAATAATTCTTTTGATTATAAAAAAATTCTTTAAACTAGAAAAAATAAATTTATGAAAATTTTAGTAATTGGTGCTGAAGGTTTTATAGGGTCACACTTAGTTGATAATCTTGTCTCTAAAGGTCACGATGTTACAGCTTTTGTATTATATAATTCCTTTAATTTTTTTGGCTGGTTAGAACAAATTGATCAAAAGAAATTTAAAAAAGTAAAAATTTTTACTGGAGACGTGAGAGATTTTCAATCAGTGTCCTTAGCTTTAAAAAATAAGGATGTGGTGATAAATTTAGCTGCTTTAATAGCTATTCCTTACTCATACAAGGCAGCAAGAAGTTATATCGATACAAATATTATTGGAACTCATAATGTTTTAGAGGCTGCAAAAAATAATAAAACTAAAAAAATAATTCATACATCGACAAGTGAAATTTATGGAACCGCAAAATATGTTCCGATCGACGAAAACCATCCAATTAACCCTCAATCTCCGTATGCTGCATCTAAAGCAAGTGCAGATCAATTAGCCATTTCTTATTACCATTCATTTAATTTACCAATTACTATTTTGAGACCATTTAATACATTTGGACCTAGACAATCGATGAGAGCCGTCATACCCACTATTATCGGACAAGTAATAAATTCAGATAAAATTAATATCGGAAATGTAAAACCTACTAGAGATTTTACATTTGTTACTGATACTGTAGATGCTTTTTCTAAAGCAATAAAAGCAACAAAAATTAATGGAGAAGTAATAAACATTGGAAGTAATTTTGAAGTGTCTATTAAAGAAATAATACAAATGGTTGCTTCAATAACTAATAAAAAAGTTTTAATTAAAAAGGACCATCAAAGAGTTAGACCTAAATCAAGCGAAGTAGATCGACTTGTTTGCTCTAATAAAAAAGCAAAAAAACTTTTAAAGTGGTCACCATCCTCCGGTGGAAAAAAAGGATTTAAAGAAGCCCTAGCTAAAACGATTAAATGGTTTTCGAATAAAGAAAATCTAAAATTGTATAAGTCAAAAATTTATAATGTCTAATAACAATTTTATTGCCAAAAAAATTTATACCGGTCTTAAAACTGTTGTAGGTAAGAAAAGTAAATTATTACATAAACCCTACCTGTTAAAAGGGAATGAAAAAAAATACTTAAGCGAATGTATAGATTCCTCCTATGTATCCCCCAGTGGCGGTAGATTTATAGACCTGTTCGAAAAAAAAATAAAAAAATTAACTAAGTCAAAATATGTAATTAGCGTTGTAAATGGAACCTCGGGTTTACATTTAGCAATTAAAGCAATTGGAGTTAAAGAAAATGAAGAAATATTGGTTCCAGCACTTACTTTTGTAGGAACTTGTAATGCTATAATATATTCTAACGCGATTCCACATTTCGTAGACAGTTCATTAAAAGATTATGGGATTGATCATGTAAAATTAGACGAATATCTTTCTAATAATACAAAAATAATAAATGGAAATTGTTTCAATAAAAAAACTAAAAGAAAAATTAAAGCTATAATAGTTGTTCATTTATTTGGTCATCCAGCTAAAATTTACTCTCTTCTCACTATTGCTAAAAAATATAAATTAAAAATTATTGAAGATGCAGCTGAGTCGATAGGAAGTTTTTGTAAGGGTAAACATACAGGTTCGATAGGACATGTTGGTGTAATAAGTTTTAATGGTAATAAATCACTAACAACAGGTGGTGGAGGGGCAGTAATAACTGATAGTTTTACCTTAGCAAAAAAAATAAGATTTTTAAGTGCAACATCTAAAATTAATCATAAATATAAATACATACATCAAGGGGTAGGTTATAATTATCGTTTGTCAAATTTAAATGCTGCAGTAGGATGTGCTCAATTAGAAAAATTAAATATAATAGTTTATAGTCAAAGAGAACTTTTTAAAAAATATAAAAAAGTTTTTAAACATTACGAAAATATTGAGGTTTTAAGTGAACCTAAAAATTGCCGCAGTAATTACTGGTTGCAATCGATAGTACTTAAAAAAGACAACAAATCTAACATCAATACAATCTTAAAATACATTAATGAAAGAGGTTATCAAATAAGGCCTGCGTGGGATCTTATAAGTGAGATGAAATATTATAAAAAGTTTCCAAAAATGAATTTAAATAATTCAAAAGAGATCAGATCATCTTTAATAAATTTACCAAGCAGTCCAGAAATATCTATTAAAAAATGAAAAAAAAAATATTATTATTTGGAGCAGGTGGGCACGCTAAGTCTTGTATTGACGTAATTCAAAAAGAAAATAAATTTAAGGTTGTTGGCTTTATCGGAAAAAAAAATGAAATAGGAAAAAAGATCAACGGGTTTAAAGTATTAGGCACAGAGGTAGAGGCTTCATCTTTTTTAAAAAAAGGAATTAAGCACGCTTTAATAACTCTAGGAAATTATAATAATCAGTATATTAGAGAGAAAATATTTAATTTTTTAAAAAAAAAAAAATTTATTTTTCCAAAAATAATTTCACCATTAGCATATGTTTCTAAATCAAGCAAAATTGCAGATGGTACAATTGTTATGCATGGTGCAATAATTAACTCAAATTCAGTAGTAGGATCCAATTGTATAATTAATTCAAAATCTTTAATTGAACATGATTGTGAAATTAAAAACAATGTTCATATATCGACTGGTTCAATAGTAAACGGATCAGTAAAAGTAGGATCAAATAGTTTTATTGGAAGTGGTTCAGTCATAAAAAACAATCTTATTATCAAGCCTGGATCATTCATTAAAATGGGTTCAATTTTAAAAAGATGAAAAAAAAAATATTAGTCGTTACCTCTTCAAGAGCAGATTTTGGCATTCTATCAAATTTAATATACTTAATAAATAAAGAAAAAAAATTAAAATTGAAATTGGTTATTACCGGATCTCACTTAAGTAAAAAAAAACACTCCTCTTCCTTGGAAATAAATAATTTGAAAATTAAAAATAAGAAAATTCTTAACATCAACTTTAAAAATAATAATTTAGATGACACAATTAATATTTTCTCTAATTCAATAACTAAATTTAAAGAAACCTATAGTTCTAATAAGCCAGACTTAATTATAATTTTAGGCGACAGGTTTGAGATATTTGCAGCCGCACTTGCAGCTTTTTTTTATAGAATACCTTTGGCACACATTCATGGCGGTGAGGTAACGATCGGTGCTTTTGATGATGCAATTAGACATTCTATAACTAAACTTTCTAATTTTCATTTTGTAACTAATAAGGAACATTTTAAAAGAGTTAAACAATTAGGGGAAAATACAAAAAATATTTATTTAGTCGGTAGTTTAAGTAGTGAAAATATAAAAAAAAATATTAACAAAACAAAAAATCAAATAGAGGATAAGTTCAATTTAAAGCTTAAAAAAAAAAATCTTTTAATAACTTTTCATCCAGTGACACTCCAAAAAGATTTTGGAAAAAAAGATTATATTAAAATATTGAGTGTTTTGAAAGGGTTTAAAAAATATGGAATTATATTTACTTCCTCTAATTATGATACAAATAATAATTTTTTCACTAGAAAAACAAAAGCTTTCGTTAGAAAAAATAAAAATGCTTACTTAGTAGAAAATTTTGGTAAAGATTATTATTTTTCTATTTTAAAAATTATAAATTGCATGATTGGAAACTCATCAAGCGGCATATTAGAAAGCCCAGCTTTTAAATTACCTGTAATTAATATTGGAAATAGACAAGACGGAAGATTTAAAAACAAAAATATTATTAGTTTGAAATCTAATTTTAGAAAAAATGAACTTATAAAAAAAATAAATCAAGCTATTTCACTTAAATTTGCTAAAAAACTTAAAAAAATAAAAGACTTAAATTATAGATCAAATTCAAGTTTTAAGATAATTAAAATAATAAAAAAACTAGATCTTAAAAAAGTGAAACTAAAAAAATTTTATGATATCAAATTTTAAAAATTTATTAATTACAGAAGATCAATCGATAAGAACTGCATTAGAAAAAATTAATAGGTCAGGTTTAAAAAATATTATAGTCGTAAATAGTAAAAATAAATTTAAAGGGATTATTACTGATGGAGATGTTAGACGAGCAATTCTCCAAAAGATTAACTTAAATGATAAAGTAAAAAAAATATACAATAGAAATCCTATTTTCACTTATGATAATGAGCATAATAATGAAAAAGTGAAGAAAATTTTTTTAAGTAAAAAAATCGATCTTATTCCAGTTATAAATAAAAAAAAAAAAGAAGTGGTAGATATTATTAAAGCAATAGATATTTTTTATAAAAAAAACGCATCTATTACAAAAAAAACTCCAATAGTGTTAATGGCAGGAGGACTTGGGAAAAGACTAGCTCCTTTTACAAATTTTTTACCCAAAGCTTTATTGCCTTTAAACAACAAGCCAATTCTTGAGCAAATAATTTTAAGCTTTTTTAATTACAAATATAATAATTTTTTCTTATGTCTTAATTATAAGTCAGAGATTATAAAATCGTACTTTAGTAAAAAAAAAAATTTCAAAATAAAATATATTAATGAAAGTAAGCCTCTAGGTACCTGTGGAGCACTTAGACATCTCAAAAGTAAAATCAAAAATTATTTCTTTTTAACTAATTGTGATGTTTTGTTTGATGTAAACTATGATGATATTTCTAAATTTCATCAAAAAAATAAAAATCAAATTACAATTATTGCGTCCGAAAAAGAATATCGATTACAATATGGAGTCTGTAGTTTAACTAAAAGTGGAAAATTATTAAAAATTAATGAAAAACCCTCATTCGATTTTATTGTTAACGCTGGCTTATATGTAATGGATAAGAAAGTATTAAACCTTATACCAAATAAACCATATGATGTTCCAGATTTAATTCAATCAGCAATTAAAAAAAAATATAAAGTAGCAGTTTACTTTATAAGTGAAAAATCGTGGATTGATATTGGTCAATGGGATGAATTTGATAATTCGAAAAATAAAATCAAATTATTTAATAATATTAATTAATAAGTCATGTGTGGTATTTTAGGTTGTTTTGGTAAAATTGATAAGAACATCAATACTCTTGGAGCATCAATAATACATCGAGGACCAGATGAGCAGAAATATACAGAAGGTAAAGACTGGTCTGTAAAGTTTAACAGACTTTCAATAATAGATTTATCTAAAGAAGCGATGCAACCTTTTAGTTATAAGGGTGTTGATGTATTTGTTAATGGTGAAATTTATAATTATGTTGAGCTAAGAGAAAAGTACAAAAAAGAATTTGATTTTAAAACTACATCAGACGTTGAAATTCTACCATTTTTATATAAAAAAATCGGCATTAAGTTTCTAAATTATTTAAACGGCATGTTTTCAATGGTAATCATTGATAACCATGAAAATAAAAAATATTTAATAAGGGATCGGTATGGTAAAAAACCACTTTATTATTTTCAAAAAGAAGAGACTTTATATTTTTCTTCTGAAATAAAAGCATTCGAAAATCTAATAAATTTTGAGTTAGACAAAGAAAATTTTGCAATAAATTTTATTGCAAATATAAATCCTGAACCACTAACTCCATACAAAAATATTTTTAGTGTTTTACCAGGTCATTGCTATGAATTTAAAGAAAAAACTTTATTAAAAAATAGATGGTACTTTCCAAAAATAATAGAGAAAGATTCAGCAGTTTCAGAAATTCAAAATAATTTCGAACGTTTAATTGCCTCTTCTGTTGACTTACGATTAAGAAGCGATGTTCCGGTTGGAATATTTTTAAGCGGTGGATTAGACTCTAATTTAATTTTAAATTTAGCTATCAAAAAAAACAAAAATATAGAAGCCTACATTTGTAACATTCCTAATAAAGAGGAAATATCTGAGTCATCAACAGATGTAACGGTTCCAAAAAAAATTTGCCAAGAATATTCGTGTAAATACAATGAGATTATTTTTGATTTAAATTATTTAAAAAAAAATTTAATAAATATATTATTTGATTATGATTTATTATTCACTGGAACGGGCCATTTAATATTTCACGCATTATCAAAAGAAGCTAAAAAAAAAAATACAAAAGTCATTTTAACAGGATCTGGTGGAGATGAAATTATGGGTGGATATTTCTGGCAAAGTAAAGCTCACAATATTCCTAATTCTTTTTTCTTTTCAAAAAAGAATATTTTTTCTGCTTATTTTGACAAATTAATAAAATATTTTTTCTTTAAAAAAAATAAATATTTAATTAAATTTTATAAGCTTTATCAACTTTTTTTCAAATCATCTTTATTTCACATGGAGTCACATAATCTTAACCTATCTTTTTTCATGAAAGACACATATTTCAAAGTAGAAAAAAAAATGGAGGATTTATACGATAACTATTTAAATATTTCGAAAAGTATTTTTCTTGAAAAGGATTCGTCCAATAATTTTGAATACAGAAATATTTTTATGACCATCGCTAATCAAAATCATTTTTTTGATATCTCTACAATGTCTAGTTCTATAGAAAATAGGGCTCCATTATTAGATTTCAGGATTGTGGAATACATGTTTTCAATTTCAAAGAAAAAAAAAAATAAAGAAGGTATAAAATCCCTTTACAAAAAGTTATTAGAAAGCTTTTTACCAAGATTTATAATAAGTTCAAAAAAAAGCGGACCAAATTTACCTATAGCGTCTTGGTTAAGACAAGATCAAAATTTTAAACAAAAAATATTATTATATGTAAAAAGAAATATTACATACGTTGAAAAATGTTTATCAAAAGAACTTTCAAAAAGTTTAATTAATAATGAAATCGAGTCAATTGACAAGAATTTTTTGATAAGATTTAGAATCTTTTGTATGATACTTTGGTACAAAATCAAGTTTGAAAAATCTATATCTAATCCAAATACTCCAATAGAAACAATTTTAGAAAACTAATTTAATGAAGAAAAATTCATTAGTTATATTTTTACACCAAAACGTTTGGGATCAAAATAGCTTAGAAGCTTTAGAGGTTGAAAAATTTTTAAAAAATTCAAATGTTGTTGCTTATGAACTAGGGCATTTTATTAATAAAAATATTGTCTCAGTTTTTAAAAATAAATTGCACAAGAAATATATTAAAAAAATAAGGTCTTATTCTGAATGGAAGACTCATTTTGTAAAATTAATTAAAAATTATGAGTCGAGTAAAATTTTAATTATAAACAAAGTCAGGCCAACCAATATATGGAGTTTCCTTGTTCTACTAGAACTCTCTAATTTAAAAATAAATATTGTAGAGACTAAAAATTCAGGGGTTCCCAATTTTGTAATTAAAAAAAGATATTTTGAAAGAATTAAAGACTTAAAAAATATTTTATATCTATTAAGTACAGTGCAAGGGAAATTTTTTAATTTCTTATTTAAATTCATAAAATTTTATAATTATTCTTACCTAATCTCTGGAAGGCCAAATGAGCAATTCAAAAATAGAAAATTCATTCATGGTTCAAGTTGGGATATGGCAAAAACTTTTAACAAAAATAAAAAATTAAATATAAAAAATAAATTTGCGGTATATATCGAGTCCACAGTCGCACACACAGGTGATGGAGTCATACTTGGTCCAAATTCACCAGTAGTTGACAAAAAAAAATGGTTTAGAAGTCTAAATCAGTTTTTTTATAATTTTGAAAAAAAATATAATTTGAAAGTAATTATTGCAGCACATCCAAAAATCGGTCACTCAAAATTTTCTAAATATTATAAACACAGAAAAGTTATTAAAAATAAAACTAAAGAATTGATTTTTAACTCAAAATTTGTTTTTTTTGAAAGATCATCTGCTATTAATTTCATTATAAAGTATAATAAACCTGCTGCAATGATTTATAACAATGATTCAATTTCGACACCTTACAATAAAAAAACTCATATTGGATTTTCAAATCTCACAGGTATAAGAAATATAGATTTTGAAAAATATCTTGAAAGTGATCTAGAAGACTTATTTGTAGTTGATAGGAGCAAATATTTGAAATATTACAAGGAGTTTATAAATTATAAAAATTTAAAAATTCCAAATTATCAGATTTTAAGAAATAAATTTTTAAAAAAATTATATGATTGATGTATGCGTTATTTGCGCCAGAAAAGGAAGTAAACAGGTCAAAAATAAAAATATTAAAGTGATTAATGGTAAACCATTAATCACTTGGAGTATTGAACAAGCAATTAAATCAAAACTTTTTTATAAGGTATATGTTTCAACAGATTCAAAAAAAATTGCTCATATTTCAAAAAAAAGTGGAGCTGAAGTCCCATTTTTAAGACCTTCTCGACTATCAAACGATAAAGTAGCAAAATTTTTAGTGTGGAAAAATGCTTTAAAAAATATCGAAAAAATAACAAAAAAAAGAGTTAGATACTATGTGGATTTAGATTGTACTAATCCAGTTAGGACTAAAAAAGATATGATAGGAGCAATTAATTTTTTAAAAAAAAATAAAAAAGCAGATGGTGTAGTGACCGTATGTAAGTCAAAAAAAAACCCGTATTTTAATATTGTGGAAAAGACAAAAAATAATATCTTAAAAATTTCAAAAAAATTAAAAAAAAATGTTTCATCAAGACAAGAAGCTCCAAAAGTTTATGATATAGTTGCAAATATATATTGTTTAAAAGCTGAATATTTAAAAAAAGCTAATTATTTGCTTAAAGGAAATATATTTGGTTATGAAGTAGAACAAAGCAAATCTTTTGATATAGACTCTAAATGTGATTTTGAAATTGTCAAAATGTTCTTAAAGAAATTATAAAAATGTCTAAATCTTTTTTAAATTTCGCAGGTAGAAAAATTGGCCAGAGTTATAAGCCTTTAATTATACCGGAAATGGGTATTAATCACGGAGGTTCACTTAAAGTAGCTTTTAAAATTGTCGATGCAGCAAAAAAATGTGGAGCTGAAATAATAAAACATCAAACAATTATTCCAGATGAAGATATGTCCTCCGAGTCAAAAAATATCAAATTAAAGGCATTAGGGAAAAAAAATTTATACGATCTTTTGAAAAAATTGAGTCTTAATGAAGAAGAGGAGTATAAACTTAAAAATTATGTTGAAAAAAAATCTATGATTTATCTAAGCACACCATTCAGTAGAGCAGGTGTAGACCGGTTGGTTAAAATTGGAGTTAAACTTTTCAAGATAGGCTCAGGTGAATTTAGTAACATACCCTTATTAAAATATGCAGCTAAATTTAACAAGCCCATGATATTAAGCACTGGAATGCATAATTTATCTCAAATTTTAAATGTAATAAAAAAAATTAAAAAAATTAACAACAAATTTGCTTTATTACATTGTACAAGTATTTATCCTACTCCAAATAAGCACATCCGACTTAACTCAATATCCCAAATGAGAAAAAAATTTAATTACGTAATTGGCTTATCTGACCATACACAAAATTGTTATTCTTCATTTGGTGCAGTTGCTCTAGGAGCATGTATTATAGAAAAACACTTCGTAGATAGAAAAACTAGAATAGGTCCTGATATTAATTCGTCCATTGATACAAAAGGATTAAAAGAACTTATAGATGGATGTAACGCTATATTTGAACAGCGTGGAGGTGACAAGAGTCAATTATTAAGAGATGAAGAAAAAACTAAAAAATTTGCTTTTGCATCTATTGCATCTGTAAAATTCATCCAAAAAGGTGAAAAATTTACAAAGAATAATATTTTTTTGAAAAGACCAGGAAATGGCCAACTTAAAGTGGGGGATTTTAACAAGATTTTAGGAAAAAGAAGCAGAATAAATATAGTTAAAAATATACAAATTAAGAAAAAATGGATTATCAAATAAAAGATAAAAAAATATTGCTGGTAGGCTGCACTGGAATCTTGGGATCTGAGTTTACAAAATATTTATATGATAATGGTGGAATTTTAATACTTGCTGATTTGAATAGTAAAAAATTTTCCTCTTTTAAAAAAAAATACCCTAATGCTTTTTTTATTAGTTGTGACGTTTCAAAAGAAAAAAATATTGTCAATTTAAAACAAAAAATAAAAAAGAGATTTAGGAATTTAGACTCTATTATATTTAATGTCGGTTTAACATCTAGAATGTCACAGACTAAAAAAAATCCTTTTTCCAATTTTGAAAAATATTCTTTAAAATCTTGGAATGAGACGATTACAACCAATTTAACAGGTGCTTTTTTACTATCTAAACATACAATAAGTTTTCTAAAAAAAAATAAAGGTAGTTTAATTTTTGTGTCTAGTATTTACGGACTAGTGGGTCCCGATAACCGAATTTACTCCTCTCAAAAATTCAAAACACTATCAAGTTATTCAGCTTCGAAAGCAGGATTATTGGGGTTATCAAAGTGGCTGGCGACAAGTTATGCAAAAGACAATATTAGAGTGAATACAATTGTACCAGGAGGAATCAAGGCAGATCAAAATAAACTTTTTATAAGGAAATACTCAGAAAGAGTGCCAATGAAAAGAATGGGTGGAAAAAACGAAGTTAACGGAATTTTGTCATACTTAATTGGTGAAAAATCAACTTATGTAACAGGTCAAGAATTTGTAATCGATGGTGGTCTAACGGCATGGTAAAAAATTTATTTAATTCATTAGTAGTAGGACTCGGTTCAATTGGGAATAGACATACCAAAAATTTAATGAGTCTGGGTTTTAAGAATATAAGTATTTTCAGGACTTTCAAAAATAAAACTAAGTATCCTAAAATTAATAATATAGAAATTTTTTCAAATTTTGACAAAGCGATAAATAAAAAGAAATATGATTTAATGATTTTAGCTAACCCAACCTCCGAACACATAAAATATGCTATAAAAGGAGCAAAAAAAAAAATTAATATTTATATAGAGAAACCCTTATCAAATACTTTAAAAAACACTCAAATACTGCAAAGAATCGAAAAAAAAAATAAAATTAAAATTTTGATTGGTTGTCAGTTGAGATATCACGCTGGTTTAATCTATGTGAAGAAAGTTATTGAAAAAAAAAAATTAGGGAAGATATACTCAGTATTTTGTGATGTTGGCGAACATTTACCTTTATGGCATCCTAAAGAAAATTTTAAAAAAAGTTATGCAGCAAAAAAAAAACTTGGTGGCGGAGTTATTTTAACGCTTATCCATGAAATTGATTATCTTTATTGGCTTTTTGGAAAATTTAAAAGTGTTTATGCTGCTGGAGGAAGTCTAACAAAATTAAATATTAATGTTGAAGACACGGTACTAGGCAATATCACCACAAAGGAAAATATTCCAATTTTACTTAGGATGGACTATTGGAGAAATCCGCCATCTAGACAGCTTAATATTGTTGGTGAAAAAGGACAATTAAATTGGGATTATTACTCAAAAAAAGTAACTATAATTTATAATAATGGAAAAAAAATAGTAAAAAAAATGCCAAAAAATTGGAACAGAAATGTCATGTTTATTGATATTATGAGGGATTTTCTATCCAATATTCAAAAAAATAAAAAAGTTAAAATTCCTTTAAAAGATGGGATTTATACTTTAAAAGTAGCATTAGCTTTAAAAAAATCTTTAACAAAATCAAAAAAAATATTAATTTGAATTATGTACGATATAGACTTTTATAAAAAATCTTATTCTTTAAAAGAAAATATTACCCAAGGTAAATTATCTTTACAAGAGGTTGAGAGCATTGAAAAAGAATTAGAAAGTTTAAGAAGTAAGGCTCCAACAATTTTTAACATAGAAACAACAAACTACTGCAATATGAAGTGCGTTTTTTGTGCAAGAACTATATACATGGAGAGAAAAAATATTTGGATTAATGACGAATTATTTGAGAGAATGCTCGATCAAGTTGCAACTCATGATCATAAAAAACTGAACGATTTTTGGGATTGGTTAAAAAATGATGTTAAACTTAATCCATCTGAAGTCTCAGAAAACGGCTTCTATTTTTCTGTTGTATCCAGGTGCTTAATTTTACATGGGTATGGAGAGCCTTTTTTAGATAAATACTTAATCAAAAGATTGGATGCTTGTAAAAAAAGAAATATACCTACCTATTTTTCTTGCACACCAGCTACAATGACAGTCGAAAAAGCCGTTAAAGCGATGGAAGCAGGATTGACGGTATTAAAATTTTCATTAGATGCAATGGATGAGGAAAAAATTAAATCTATTAGGGGTAAAAAAGCTACTTACAATGAGTCTATCGACAAAATACATAAACTTCTTGAAATTAAAAAAGAACGTGGTTTTAAGACTCTATTAGTACCATGCATGATAGCCATAAATAATGATGAAGAGAGTAAAAAAATGCACGAAAATTTTATGAATTTTTGGAAGGGAAAAGATGTTTATGCCTATGTAAAAAGTCAGGATAATAGATGGCTTTTTGAGCAAGATAAAAAACTTCAAAACGAGTCACATTACGCAAAACAATACTGTGAATATCCTTGGACATCTTCTACAGTAATGGCAGAGGGAAACGTGGTACCTTGTACCCAAATTTCAAATAATGAAATTGTCTTAGGAAACGTAAATGAAAATTCTCTTGAAGAAATTTGGAATGGAAAAAAGTATCAAGACCTAAGAAAAATGCATGTCACTGGAAAATTTCCAAAAGGTCATAAATGTAGTGAGAAATGTGATCAAGTAAAATTATTTGAGTATTTAAAAAAAAAAATTAGTTAAGCATTTTTTTCTTCAAATTTTTTAAATCTGAATTACTATCAATATCCAGAACTTCATTACCGGAAATAAAATAGGGTAAGATATTTTTTCCAGAAACAGACTTTATTTTTTTTGCATAATTAACTTTAAAAAATTCAAAATTACCAGTTTGCCAGAGTGTTTTTGGTAAAATTTGCCTTGGAGCATTGAAGTGTTCATGTATTTTAGATTTTAAAATAGGTTTTAAAAAACCTTTATTTAACATCCAAGTTTTAAATGGGTTATTTTTTGGGTGTGTTACAGCTCTAATGGAAGTTGCTTTAACATTTTTTTTTAAAGTTTTATATGCGCTGTGAATATTTTTAACATTTCTGATGGGTGAAGTTGGTCTCAAGATAAGACAGTATTTAAACACAATTTTTTTTCTATTAAATTCTAAAAGAGCGTGATTAACAAACTCAATATCTCTTGATAAATTTTGAGCATATTTTTTTGGTCTAAGAAATGGTACATTAATTCCATATTTTTCTACGATAGCTTTAATTTTTTTTGAGTCAGTAGAACAAAAAACAATTTTTTTTTCTTCTTTAATTTTTTTTGCTATTTTTATTGAATAGTATATGAGAGGTTTGTTGAATACGTTTAATAAGTTTTTATTTTTAATAGTCTTGCTATTCGATCTAGCTGGGATTAATATTAACAAGTTTTTTTTTAACATAATTTATTATTAGCATTAAAACCATGTTTTCAAAATTTAAAAAATTAAAAAAACCTTATTTAATAGGTGAAATAGGAATTAACCATAACGGTTCAATAAAGTTAGCTAAAAAATTAATAGATCTAGCAGTAAAATATAAATTTGATGCGGTTAAATTTCAAAAAAGAGATCTAGATGTTTGTATTCCTGAAGATCAAAAAAAAATAATGAGAAAAACTCCTTGGGGTTTGATGACTTATTTAGACTATAAAAAAAAATTAGAATTTTCAGTTTCTCAATACGCAGAAATTGATAAATATTGTAAAAAAAAAGGAATACATTGGTTTGCTTCCTGTTGGGATTTAAATAGTCAGAGGACTATGAGAAAATTTAAATTCAAATATAACAAAGTTGCATCAGCAATGATAACTAATATCAAATTACTAGATTTAATTTCAAAAGAAAGAAGAACTACCCTTATTTCCACGGGAATGTGTAATTATAGTGATATTAAAAAGGCTGTAAAAATATTTAAAAAAAATAAATGTAAATTTATTTTGATGCACTGTGTCTCAACATATCCTTGTAGAGATGAAGACTTAAATTTAAGTATGATAAATAAGTTAAAAAAAGATTTTAAATGTCCCGTTGGATATAGTGGTCATGAAAATTCAGTATCGCCAACATTAATTGCATATTTTTTAGGAGCTGAGTATTTAGAAAGACACATTACTTTAGATAGATCAATGTGGGGAACAGATCAATCAGCATCTCTCTCTGAAAGTGGTATTAAAAATTTGTCAGATATAGTCAACAAGATTTCAGCAATTATTGGAAAGCCAGTTAAAAAATACTATAAAGAAGAAAAAAAGATGTCTCAGAAAATGAGATACTGGTAAAAATCACTTTTAATAATGTTTATAGAAAAAATAAGGTTCATTACGAACTTAATTTTGAATATTAAAATAAAATTTTTTTATCCAAAAAAAAATAGAATTTTAATATTTGATAAAGAGTTATCTAGAATTAATTGCAAAATACTCAATTTAAAAGATTATGGTGTACTCCATACTAGAAAAGAGGAAATATGCCTTCCTATTATTATAAAATTATTAATCAGCTTTAAGCTGAACAGCCTTAATTATTATATAGAATATATTAAACATAGTGGTGCTAAAGTAATCATAACTTTCATAGATAATAATTTTTTATTTTACAAATTAAAAAAAAATCTTAATTCAAAAACATTTATTTCAATACAAAATGGTCATAGAATGGCTTATGGCGATATTTTTGGATTTTTAAAATATAAAAATGTAGGAAATTTATCTGCCGATGCCATTTTTACTTTTAATAAACATATCGCTAAAGAATATAAAAAAAAAATATCATCAAAATTTTTCTATACCGGGTCTATCAAAAATAATTATTTAAAAAAAAAAAAATTTAAAATTAATAAAAGAAATTTAACTTTTATTTCCGCTTATCGCCCTATTATGTCTGAAATAATAAATGATAATATGTCTTTCAATGACTATGAAGAGAGATATAAAAAAAAATACAAATTAAAACATCGTCAAGGTATTAATTTTGATATGCCAAAAATTTTAAATAAGTATTGTCATGAAAAAAAACTAAAATTTGTTATTTTAGGAGCATCAAATTATGATAAGGAAAAGTATTTTTATGACAAATTAATAGGTGAACAAAATTATAAATTTATAAGAAAAAAAAATACTTTCTCTAATTATACAGAAATTGATAAAAGTAATTTACTGGTTTCAACCTATTCAACTTTAGGTTATGAAGCTTTTTCAAGAGGTAAAAAGATTTGTTTTTTTTCACCAAGTTTAAGCAGCTTTGAAAAAAGCTACAGTTTTGGTTGGCCTTATATAAAAACAAAAAAAGCATTTTTTTACTCGAATGAAATAAACTATAAATCAATTTGCAAAATTTTAAATAAGGTAAAAAATATGGGCGATGGTGATTGGCTCAAAAAAACATCAACAATACAAAAAAATGTAATGATTTATCAAAAAAATAACAAATTAATGAAGAAATATATTAATTGTAAATTAATAAAGAAATCTTAAATAAAATTATAAAAAATTTTTAAATGAAAAAAAAAATTTATTGTTTTGATATAGATGGAGTAATTTGTAAAACAAAAGGCAAAAATTATTCTAAAGCAAAACCAATTATTAGATCAATTCTAAAAATAAACGAACTTTATGATAAAGGTCACTATATTAAGATTTTTACAGCACGTTATATGGGTAGAAACAATGATAATATAAAACTTGCTAAAAAACAGGGATATAAAAAAACATTACACCAACTTAAAAGTTGGAATTTAAAATTTCATAAATTAATAATAGGCAAACCCTCTTTTGATATTTTTGTAGACGACAAGGCAATCGGCTTTATCAAAAATTGGGCTGATAAAATATAAAAATTATAATGATTAAAAATTTTTTTAATATTTCTAGGTCAATAAAATCCTCTGTACCTAATAATTTAGTAAAGCAAATATATATAATTTATTTTTGTTTAATCTTAGCTGCAATTCTTGAGTTAATTGGCTTGGGAAGTATACCATTTTTTATAAGTATACTTCTAGACCCAAACACTCCTTTTGTAATTTTGGGTTTAAATATTACAGAATTAATGAAAAATATTTTTAAAGAAAGTGATTTTTTAATTTTTTTCCCAATTATAATAATTTTTATTTTTTTTATAAAAAATATAATGATGTTTATAATTATTTTTTTGGAAACTAGTATTGTAAGGAATATTAAAATATATTTTATTAAAACTTTATTTCAGCTGCATATTCACAAACCTTACGATTTCTTCCTAAATAAAAACTCTGCTGAAATTATCAAAAATATTTTTAATGAAACCCAAACAACCACAAGTATGGTTATCAATTTATTAAAATTTGTAAGAGAATTAACAATTTTAATAGTGATTGGAGCTTTAATTTTGTTATATGAGCCACTAATTTCTTTTTCAGCAATATCAATTTTAGTATTATGCCTATTATTATTTTATTATTTATTTAATAATTATATTTTAAATTTAGGAAAATTAAGATTAAGACTATTAGACTTTGTTATAAACAATATTCAATCATTAAGTGGCGCAATCAAAGATATAAAAATTTATAAAAAAGAAAATTTTTTTAACGAAAAATTTTCCTCAGACGCAACAAAATATGAAAATGTAATTTTTAAGCAATCATTTCTTGAGAAAATGCCTAGAATAATCTTTGAGATATTGGCAGTGGTAGTTGTATTTTCAATTGTATCAATTTACTTTTACTTTGACGGAGATGTTAACTCTCTAATTCCAGTTTTAGCACTTTTTGCAGTTTCTTTAATAAGATTAATACCAGCTTTTACATCGATGTCTTCTTCTTTGTACTACATGAGATACGTAAAAATAAGTTTTGATAACGTAACCAGTCAAATAGCAAAGTTTAAAGAAAAAAAGTATTCGCAAAAAGGAATAGTAAGAGAATTTTATCAATTAAAAAATAAGATTGCTAGTGTTGAAAATCTCAATTTTAATTACCTTAAAAATCCTAAAGTCAAATCAATCTCAGAGGTTAACTTCAGTATTTCAGAAGGTGATATGTTAGGAATAATAGGAAAATCTGGAGCCGGAAAAAGTACATTAATAAACCTACTCCTAGGCTTACTCGAGTCAACAAGTGGATCAATTAAAATTAATGCAGAGGAAAAAGAAACAAAGAATTTGTTTAGTTATGTTCCACAAGATATTTTTTTGTTAGACGATACTCTCAGAAAAAATATAGCTTTTGGTGAAAAAGATACTGAAATAGATGATGATGAAATAGATAAAATTATAAAATTGTCAGGTTTAGAACCTTTATTAAAAAAAAATAAAGAGGGTTTAAATCTTATTGTCGGAGAGAGAGGTGTCAGATTATCTGGTGGAGAAAAACAAAGAGTGGGTATCGCCAGAGCACTTTATAAAAAATCAAAAATATTAATTTTAGATGAGGCAACAAGTTCTTTAGATATAGTAACTGAAAAAAAAATAATGGACTCAATAAATAAGTTGAAGAGTAAATTTACAATAATAATTGTCACGCATAGATTAAGCACAATAGAAGCCTGTGATAAAATTTTCCTCATTAAAGAGGGAAAATTAGCAGATGAAGGAAGCTTAGATTATCTTAAAAATAAATATCCTGAAGAATTTCTAAAATAAATGGTGTTTAACATTAAATATTTTTTAAAGAATATGGTTAGAAATCCTATTGAGGGATACAAAGAATTTATAGAGGATATTCAAAAAGATAATAGGTATAGAGATTTTAAAAATGATAACAAAAAATTATGGATATGTGGCCTTCCAAAATCGGGCACAACACTAATAGAACAAATTTTAGATTTCTTACCTTATTTAAGAATTGACAGGTCTTTACTTCGTAATTTTCCTGATAAAGATAAATTAAGCATTAATAACTTCTCAAATTATACAAAATGTTTTTCTAACGAAAATTTTTCTTACGTTAAAACTCACCTTGAATTTGATAAAAAACTTGTCGATCATTTAGAATCAGATAATTTTCTTATTGTGGTTTCGTTTAGAGATATTCGAGATGCTATGATTAGCAGATATTATCATATCTTAAATGATAAAAATCACTGGCAACATGAACTTGTTAAAAATGAAAATTTTGAAACTGGCTTTATTTATTCTTTAAAAAAAAAATATTCAAAACATCAAAATAATAATCTTTCTGAAGAACCTCTTGTTTATTATTATAATTGGATTTTAAATTGGAAAAAAATTGATAATAGTAAAATTTTAAAACTTTGGTTTGAAGACTACAAAGACGAACCACTAAATTATATTAAAAAAATTTTAAATTTTACGAACTTTAATAATTATAATGAAAAGAATATTTATGATTTAATTAAAATAAAAAATAAAAAAGACTCCAGCACAGCATTAAATAAAAAATTAAATAGGATAAATAAAAATATTTCAACATTTAGGTCTGGAAAAACAGGAGAATGGAAAGAGTTATTCACAAAAAAGATAAATCATGAATTTTTGAAAATTATTCCTGATGATTTAAGTAAAATTTTAAAATAGAAAGTATTTTATTAGTAAATAAAATAAACATATTTCATGAAAAAAATTTTAATAATGGGCCTACCGGGCGCTGGTAAAACTACTTTAGCCTCAAAACTAGTTCCTTTATTAAAGGCCAAATGGTTAAACGCTGACATAGTAAGAAAAGAGGCTAACGATTGGGACTTTTCACCGGAGGGCAGAATTAGGCAGGCCCACAGAATGAAAAAATTAGCAGAAGATTTTATAAAAGACGGCTCTTATGTAGTCGCTGATTTTGTGTGTCCAACTTCTACTTCAAGAGAAATTTTTAATCCTGATTTCATAATTTGGTTAGATACAATAAAAGCTGGTCGTTTCGAAGATACAAATGAAATTTTTACACCACCAGAGAACTATGATCTTAAAGTTACAACTCAAGATGCTGAAAAGTGGTCTTTAGAAGCAAGTGAACTTATTAAAAAATTATGAACATTGTTGCTTTATTACCTGCAAGATTAAAATCTACAAGAATTAAAGAAAAACTTTTAAAAAAGATTAAAAATATACCTCTCATTTTACATACCGCTTATAGAGTAAAACTATGTCCATTAATAAACAGAGTCATAATCTGCACAGATAGTAATAAAATCAAAAGTTTATGTGAGAGGAATAATTTTGAAGTTTTTATGACTAACAAAAAATTTCTTAATGGCACGGAAAGAATAGCTTCTGTTGCAGATAAGGTAAAAGCAGATCTAATTATTGATGTACATGCAGATGAAGGAATTCTCGATCCAGGTAACTTAGCAAAATTAATTAAATTTCATAAAAAAAATAAAAATTTTGATATTATCGTTCCACATAAAAAAAGTTTAGATGCTAAAGATAAAAATACAGTTAAATTGGTATTTTCAAAAAATAAAAAAATCATTTATTTTAGTAGAGCAGTCACACCTTTTCCATTCAGAGTCAAAGGGAGTTTTTTTCATCATTTAGATATTATTTCATTTAAACCAAGCGTCTTAAAAAGATTTAAAAATTTAAAAATGTCATATCTTGAAAAAATTGAAGGTATTGAACTTTTGCGAGCAATAGAAAATAATTATTCGCTTGGTACATTTGAGATACCAACTACAACATTTTCAATAAATACTCCAAAAGATCTAATGCTTGCGAAGAAATTAATAAAAAAAGATAAATATCTGAAAAAATATATTGAAAAAATTAAGTTATAAAAAAAAACTAATCATTTTTGATCTAGATGGAGTATTAATAGATTCAAAAATTAATATGAAGTTTGCTTGGCAGGCAGTAAACAAAAAATTTAAATTACGAGTTTCTTTTAAAAAATATTTTAATCATATAGGCAGACCTTTTGATAAAATATTAAACGCTTTGAAAATTTATAAAGACATCCAGGACATTGAGAAAGAATTTAGTAGAGCATCTATTCGAAATATAAAAAAAATAAAACTCTATAAAGATGTTAAAAAAACTTTTAAATATCTGAAAAAAAATAAGATCAAAACTGCAATAGTTACATCTAAGTCATTAGACAGAACAAAAAAAATATTGAGATTATTTAAAATTAAAGTTGATGAACTTCAATGCCCAAGTAAAAAATTACGTGGAAAGCCCTTCCCGGATCAAATTATAAAAGTCATAGGTAAATTAAAGATTAAGAAAAAAAACTGTGTTTATGTAGGCGATACGAAATTCGATGCCATAGCTTCTAAAAAAAGTAATATTGATTTTGCATTAGCAACATATGGTTACAAAATAGGAATAAAAAAAAGTAAAATTAATATTAAAAATATTTTTCAAATTACAAAATTTATTTAAATGATTACTTTAAAGGAATTCAATTTTATAAAAAAAAATTGTGATTTTATTCTAAAAAATACACAAAATTATCTATTGATAGCAAATAATAGCCTAAATATTATTAAAGGCCACCCATACCATTTAAGTGTTTTTGAATTTTCTTTTTTATTCGTCCTAAAAAGATTAGTTTTTAATTTTGCTAAATTAATATTTGATTTGGTAATTTCTTTAGGAAATATTTTTAAAAAAAAAATTTCTTCGGATAAAAAGTTCAAAACTTTACTTGTTTCTAATTTAATCAACATTAAAGACTTAAATAAAAATGACTATATTTACGGAAACCTAGAGCAAATTTTGAAAAGAAAAAAAATTAGTTTTCATAAACTAATTGTTAATCACACTAATTATTCAAACTCAGCTATTGAGAAACAAATTAAATATGAAAAAAATATCTCAGTAATCGATTTTCGTAATCATCATTTTTTACATAATTTAAAACTGACCTTGTCTCAAGTTATGTTTTTTTTATTTTCTTTAATAAAAAGCATCATTTTTTTTAAAAAATTTGATTTACTGATTGGTATAGATTTTTTAAGTCCCTCAACAAAAAGAAACTTAAATATCTCAAAAAATTTCAAAGAGATTACAAAAAATTTTTCTTATGATAAAATAATTTTACCCTACGAGGGATATTCATGGGAAAGACTTATCTTGATGAATAGTTATAATAAAGATGTCGAAAGAATAGGTTATAACTTTTCAGCAATCTCTAAATATCAACACTCATTATTTAGAAAATTGAAAAAGAGATTTGAACCAGATATAATTTTTACTGTTGGCAAATACTCGCAAAAAAAATTTAAAAAAACACTAAATATCCCTACTTATGTTTTGGGGTCTGTTAGAAAGTTTAATAAAAAAGGCTTAAAAATCAAAAAATCAAAAAAAACGAATATTTTGGTTTTGCCTGAAGGAATAGTCTCTGAATGTAAAAAATTATTTCACTTTTCAATTATTTGTGCCAAGAATAATCCATTAAATAATTTTATTTGGAGGTTACATCCAAGTCACAAATTTGAAAGTATTTTGAGAAAAATAAATATTAAAAAAAATCTTATGCCTAAAAATATCATTTTATCAAAATCAAACTTTTTTGATGATGTATCAAAATCTAGTTATTGTATTTATAGAGGAAGCACATCCGTAATTACAGCTATACAAAATGAAGTATACCCTTTGTATTATAACGCGAATGAAGAGATGAATATCGATCCAACTTTTGATTTAAAAATTTGGAAAACTGAAATAAATAATTCTGCAGATTTCCAGAAATTTATATCTTTTAAGTATGGGAAAGTTGGAAAAAAAATAAAAGAAAAGAAAATAGCAAAAAAATTTGTTGAACAATATTTTCAAAAAATGGACTCCAAAGCTATTATTAATAAGCTAAAGAATTAAGATTGAATAACGATTTTATTTGATTATAAATTGATACTTAAAAATATGAAAACTCTGTCGAAAATAAAAAAATTTTCTAAATTCTGGTATCGAATAAAAAGATAACGCAATGAAAGTAGTAATTCTTTGTGGTGGCCTAGGAACTAGATTATCTGAAGAAACTTCAGTAAAACCTAAACCAATGGTCAAAATTGGTAACAAACCTATTTTGCAACATATAATAAATTTATATAGCAAATATGGTTATAGAGAATTTATTTTAGCTCTTGGATATAAAGGATATTTTATTAAAAATTATTTTAAAAAGAAAATTGACAAAAAAATTAAAATAGAACTTGTTAACACTGGAAAAAATACTCTTACCGGTGGAAGATTATTAAGGTTAAAAAATTTTTTTAAAAAAGATGAAGATTTTATGCTTACATATGGGGATGGAGTTTCAAATCAAAATATTACAAAATTAAGAAATTTTCATAATAAGAGCAAAAAAATTGCCACTATGACTGTTGTTAGGCCACCAATTAGATTTGGCGAAGTTAAATTAAAAAAAAATTTAATTGTAAGTTTTAAAGAAAAACCACAGTCAAGCGATTCATGGATTAATGGTGGATTTTTTGTATTTAATAGTAAAATATTTGATTATATAAAAAATGACAAAACAATGCTTGAAAAAGAGCCTTTAGAGATGCTTCAGAAAAAAAGGGAATTAATGGCATTTAAACATGAGGGTTTTTGGCAATGTATGGATACATTAAGAGAAAAAAATTATTTAAATACGCTCTATAAAGAAAATAAACTTAAATGGCTAAACTCAAAATGAAATATAATTTTTCAAATTTTTATAAGAATAAAAAAGTTTTAGTGACCGGAGCAACTGGATTTAAGGGAGCCTGGTTATGTAATTGGTTGAAAATTCTAGGTGCGAATGTTTATGGCATAGGTTTTAACCCAAATCAAAATAAAAATCTATTTTATAATCTTAATTTGCATAAAAGAATTAAATTAAAGATTTTAGATATAAGAAATTTCAAAGATACAAAAAAAATGATAAGCAAATTTAAACCCTCAATTATTTTTCACTTGGCAGCTCAACCTTTAATCTACGAGTCATACAAAAAACCTTATTTAACTTTTGATGTAAATTTTAGAGGTTCCTTAAATATTGTTGAGTCAGCTATAACAAATAATTTTGTAAGGTCGTTAATCGTTGTTACGTCTGATAAATGCTATGAGAGCAATAATAGCACTTTAGGATTTAAAGAAAATGATGTGTTAGGTGGTATTGATCCATACAGCGCTTCAAAAGCTGCCACAGAAATAATGGTTAGAGCTTATAGAAAGAGTTTTTTAACGAATAAAAAAAATTTCAGCATGTCAACTGGAAGAGCGGGAAATGTTATAGGTGGCGGAGACTGGTCTACAAAACGATTGATACCAGATTGCATTAGATCAATTAGAACTAATAAAAAAATTGTTTTACGAAATCCAAATTTTAATAGGCCTTGGCAACATGTTTTGGAGCCATTGAAAGGTTATTTAATGCTAGCAAAAGAACAATACAAAAATCCTATTAAATATTCAGGGGCTTGGAATTTTGGGACAAATCCCAGATCATTAACAACAGTTAAAACAATAGTGGAATATATAATTAAGTTTTGGGGAAAAGGTAATTTGGTATCGAAGAAAAATAATTTTTACGAGCAAGCTAATTTGCAATTAAATATAAATAAAGCAAAAAAAAAAATTAAATTGGAAACCAACTTATAATATTAAAGAAAGCGTAAAAATTACTGTAGATTGGTATTATAAAGTAATACAAAAAAAAGAGCCTTCTACTAAAGTAACAGATTCACAGATTATAAAATATATGCATGACAGTAAAATCAGCTAAAATAATAAGAAATAAGATTATTAAAAATAAAAAAGGATCAATTATTAAATTTTTAAAAAAAAATGATAAATTCTTTAAATCTTTTGGTGAAGTTTATTTTTCAGAAATTAAAAAAAATAAAATTAAAGGATGGAATTATCATAAGAAATATACATGCATTATATCAGTACCGAGTGGCAAAGTGGAATTTAAAATAGTTGGTCACAATCAAAAGTTAACAAAAAAAATAATCACTAAAAAGGAAACTCTTATTATACCGCCTAGGAATTGGTTTTCTTTTAAATCACTTGCTAAAGACTCCACGTTGATAAATTTTTTAAACGGCCTACACTCTGATAACGAAACCAAAAAATCTAAAATAATAAAAAATATAAAGATAAATTAAATAAAGATCTTAATTTTTTAGTAGTAATTATAGGCTTTAAAATGCATTATAATTGTATATCTTTTTTTCAAGTGGGGCGTGTAGTTCAGTGGTAGAACGCTACGTTGACATCGTAGAGGTCATAAGTTCAATTCTTATCACGCCCACCAAATACCAATAATTAAGGTTTAATCATCTATTTACATATATAATTAAAAATACTATAAAACCCTGCCTGGTAATTATTGCGAAGGGGCCACACCCGATCCCATTCCGAACTCGGAAGTTAAGTCCTTCAGCGCCGATGGTACTT
>MDTC01012236.1_pt1 | contig 46722 bp, 27 predicted proteins | sample 811181 | NCBI WGS metagenome assembly MDTC01 (sample SAMN05326644, study PRJNA326480) | marine metagenome | isolation source: seawater | place: Pacific Ocean: North | collected 2011 | reverse complement strand
GAAGCCGAGGCTCTGATTCTCAGATGCCCTCGGAAGCTCGCTCCTTTAGGGGCGAGTAAGTTCACTTGTCAGTGATGGCATAAGGAACAAAGGCTGGGCGGAAACTCGTCTGGTGGTCTCGGCGGATCTTGCTCATAGAACGTTCTGCAAACACAGCCATCTCTTTGCGTTGCCCAAAGACAGCTCCCCCCCTCACAGGTACCCTCTTGCGAAAATAATCACGTCCAGGATCTTTTGGCGCAGGAATATCGCGAAGAGGAAACTCCACGGCGAGTCCTTGTGTTGATGGCTCATAACCCAAACAAAACTCCATCACATTGCCGATCATGTCCTGACATCCATACGCCGTACGTGTCCCAGGATACGAACCAACTGGACAAGTCACTCTCTGCAGATTGGCCCAGGTACAGTCTTCACCTTCAGGGGTTCGATTCCCCCAAGAGTAGATACGCCCATCCGTTCCACGCGCCGCGTGCTCCCACATATCACTGGTCGGCAATGTCAAACCAGCCCAAGCACAGTAATGAACTGCGTCGATCCACGAGATATACACGATGGGATGTGTGAGCAGATCTTCTGGACATTCTTGTTGCCCCCAGTGCAGCAGGTAATAGGGCTTGGAGGGATGATAGATAGACGGTTGGTAACCAGTTTCTTCGAGAAAGTGTGCGAACTGCGCGTTTGTCACAGGGTGTCGGGCCATGGAGAAGCCAGCACACTGAAAGGGTTTCGCAGGATCTCCCTGGAGGAAGGTCGCAGCAGGGATCCAGATCATCTCCGAGTTATCGACAGGATTGTGCCAGGGTTTGTGCTCCTGAATGCCCTCCCACTGCGCAAGACATTGCTGCGTCTGTAGAGGCGTCAGCAGGTTGTGTGCTTGCATGTAGTCGAGCGCGACCTGAAAGTCGTCGCGGAGGAAGAGCGGTGCAAGCAGAGAGAGGAGCGCTTGCTGTCGTTCGGAAGAAGGGGTTTCGTAAGCGAGTGCACGCAAACGAGCCAGGATCTCATCCATTCTCAGGGTCTTTCTCGATAGGGAGTTTGCCTTCGCGATCGAGCTGAAGGATATGCTCGACCTGTTCGATAAATTTGCGCCCTTCGTCAGGATGGACCATGTTGATATAGCTCGCATAGCCCTGCAAATATGCGGGAAAATCTTTTCGACCGCGAGCTTGTGATTCCAACCCATAGCGCTCGCAGTTGTGCAAGATCGCGCGGAATCTTCGTCGCTCTTTTCGCGGTACACGTAGCGTGTCATTGACGACGATTCCGGTCACCATCTGCCTTTGAGAGCGACGGACAACGCGAAATTTCTTTTGGTTCACAGCGAAGCCTTCCTGTTGGCAGATCTGATCAACCCACCAACGGAAGCGACCAATTTTGGTACGTGGCAGCTCTGCAAAAGAGAAGGTCATGTCATCGGCGTAGCGCGTGTAATCACCATCAAGACTGCGCGCCAAGCCGCTCAAGCGGGCGTCGAGACCACGGCAGATCAAGTTGGCGATGTAGGGAGATGTGGGCGCACCTTGTGGTAGATAGCCTCTCCCCCACTCCTTGGGATTCGATGTGTATGTCGTCAGTCGTGCGAGGACTGGCGCGATCGCCTCGCTCTCATCATCACTCTGGAAGAAACCCTCTCCTACATCGTATCCAAGCTGCGCAAACAACCCCATCACTCTGTAGTAGTGCATCGATGGAAAGAAATTCTCCAGATCAAATTTGATCACGATCTCTTTGCTCTGATGGACAGCAGCGTTCGTCACAATGGAACGCCCTGGTACGAAGCCATGTGCTGTCTCGTGGGGTGGGACACCAGAGAGGATTCGATCGAGAATACGACGTTGAATACCTTTTAAAGGTTGTCGCGGTGCACAGATCAGACGTGGGGACTTATCTTTTTTGGGGATCTCAAACAGCGTGTAGGGTCCAGACCCATCTTCAAGCTCGTTACTGAGCAGTAAATAACCAAGCTGCTTTTCACTTTTGATCTTTAACAGCGTACGAAGATCTTTGACTGTTTCGATCTCTGGGACACCGTGCTTGCGCTGGATACGACTGCCTCTCTCATGCTTAAACAGGGGGCTCGTCTCTTGTTCGGGGTCGGCATTGATCCCCTTTGACCAACCAGAGGCGTCCCAACGCTCACCTTCTTCGAGGGGGAGCGCGACGTCTTTTGGCTTCTTTGTGCGGATGAGGGTCTTGACGCGACCACGCACATGAGCGGAGGGGTCCTTCGCGAACCGACGACATACAGGGACACATTCATCCGTCGTCATATAGTCGCGAGCCATATCGAGCAGAGCAAGACGTTGCTTCTCTTCTGCGTGTGTCAACACACGTAAACGCGCCAGGACGAGGCGCACAACAAACACTCTTGCTGCGTCGAACTCCACCAACATATCGATATCAGAGAGTACCTTGTACAGCTCGCTCATCGAGTCCGGGAGTTGATCCGCCAAGGTTGAGATCTGCTCCAACAGCGCAGAGTCGAATGTCGCCCCGATGGGTAACTTATTCTTCAGCTCCGCCTCATGAAGCACTACGGATGAGGTGCTTTGTGTATCTTCACGCATAAGTCATTCTCCGCGCCGAAAGGAGACAACACGTTATAGGGAATGGTTCTTTTGGCTTGACAGGGAAACAGTCTTAACGGAACTATCTTTAAGTTGCAAGTGTTTTTCTACGATCCTGTGATTTGATGACGACAAGGAGCGTCGATGTCCCTCCATTTAACGTCCCTTTTGTACGACAAAGATATTTCTCCCCACACACTTCTCACACATAGCATCTCAGGAAACACTATCGATCATGATGCTTTATGTGCGATCATCGACACACATAAAAACGCACGATTGGTCAGCATCGCGATACAAAAGCTGCCCCATCCTCTCTCCGCAGTAGCGCAACAGCGCTGTATAGACGCCCTTCGCTCACCTCACAGCGCAGTGAGAAGGAACGCCTTGCGCCAATTATCGAGTGCTTCAGAGCACACACATAACGCTCTATTTGCACACCACCTGCGACATGATCCCGCCTGGACCATCCGACAGGACTGCCTCGCCTACCTCGCAGACACACCTGATGGTTATGAAGACACGTTTTTTTTCGCGACCTCAGATCCCCACTGGCGCGTCCGCCGCGATCTCTTGCGCTGCTGGAAGACCTGGCAAACGACTCACACAGCGGTCGCTCGACGGCTCAAACAACAACTCGAAGAGACCCTGTCACCCACACCCCAACAAGCAGGTTGTCTACATTATATGTGTCTCCCACAAGGCCCACCGGCGATCGACTGGGAAGATCCTCGCTGGACCTCTCTGCGTTCACAGCCGTGGTGGGATGAAGACCCGCCCGTCCTACACAAGCGGCTCACGCGGCTCTCACGAAAGCAGGCCAAAGACGCAGTCAGTCACTTCCCGACGCTCCTTCTCCACGAAGACGAACGGGTGCGCACCAAAGCCACACAATACCTGCGAAAATACGGAAGTCACCAGGATATCATCACCTGTCTCACGCTCCTCAAAGAGCCACGGCTGACTTTTGTCAAAGAACACATCGAACACTTTTGGCGCACATTTAACCTGGATCGTCGCGAATATATCGTCCTCTCGATGCTTGAAGCCACACCTCTCCCACTTCACCTACATCGCTGGCTGCTCGAACAACTCGCCCTGCTGCCCGATGAGCTCTTCGAAGAACAACCGTCCCTTCTCGAACGGTGCCTCTCATGGAGTTGCACAACCCCTCTTTTAGAAAGCAAAGCGCTCAATGCAATCCCCTATTCACAACGTACGAGTGAAGAATGGTGGGATACTCTTCGAACATCGACGTCAGAAGAGACACACATGATCGTGTGGCAAAAGTTACGCAAGCAATGTACCTTTGATGAACTCCGACAAAGACTTTCACCGGAACAATGCAAGACACTTTTCTGGCAAAAAGAGATCGCACAATTATGGATTCACCAAGCAAAACAAGGCCATCCCCCTCATACAGAGAGCCTTCCAGAGGGACTGTGGAGGACGCTCGGGAACGCAAAGGAGGCAGACGCGAGAGGCTTGGCTGCGCAAGGTCTCTGTTTGCAACACGAGCATACTGATACTGACATTGAGTTGCTCACATCTCTGCAGCGAGATCCCGACTACAAAGTCCGAATACGAGCGCTGACACCTGCACACGCTGTGTGGTTATGGCAGGATATCGAGCGAGAGACCTCATGGCTGGTCCTCGAAGCTGCTGCAAGAATGGCAAGTGTATGTCCGCTTCATCTTGAAACCCCCTCAGCACCAACTCAAGCTCTCCCACAAACGCCGCCTTTGACCCTCTCGACGTGGTCTTTGCATCCCAATCACCGGCCCCTCGGAGCGACAGGTTTGAAGATTAGCTGTATGGGGATCTCCGGCCACTACGGCCTCTCTGAGGAGGGTTTTGGTCATGCGTGGGATCGAGGTGTCAATCTGTACTTTTGGGAGCCCGATTACAGATCACAGAGCCGGTTTTTTCAGCAATTAACACCTGCACAAAGACGTCAGACAGTCGTCGTTTGTGGGACATTTGAGGCGACCCCTAAGGCGATCCGCAGGGACATTGAGCTGGCCCTCACGAGCCTCAAATTGGAGACCATTCCGCTGTTCTTTTTGTTCTGGGTCCGCTCTAAAGGTCGTCTGGATGATGAGGTGATGGGGACACTGACCCGCTTGCGCGAAGAAGGTAAACTCTTACATGCAGGTCTCTCGACCCACCAAAGACCCCTCGCGTGTGACGCCATAGAGGACGGCTGGGAGCCTGTGATGGTCCGTCACAATATCGCACATAGAGGTGCTGAAGAGCAGGTCTTTCCACTCGCGCAGGCGAGAGGATGTGGTGTGCTGACGTTCAACAATTTGATTTATGGACGCTTATTGCAGATGCCCTATGCGGACAGCCTCCAACCACCGACACCACAAGATTGCTATCGCTACACACTCTCCCAAGAGGCCGTATCGGGGTGCTTCTCTGCGCCGCGTGATCAACAACAGCTACGAGAAAATCTTGAAGTCCTCGATGAGAGCAGGTTATCAGAGGAGAAGAGAGCGCGGCTGCGAGCCTTTGGGGATATCTTTGTGAAGAAGAATCGAGCGTTTGCGAAAGACATCCGCAATCGTTGAGGGAGAGGAAAAAACAGAAGGGACAGGCAAAGTACTTACCTCCAGTCAGAAAGAGAGCCGCCTGGTGTGAACTGTAATTCACCCGGTCTGCTATCTTTATCACAGGCCCCAAAGGGGTGGATGTGTTTTGATCCAACCACGACGTTTCATCGCAGAACAAGCTACCTCCACTCCTGTCCCTTCGGGGAAATCAGCTTCATCGAAAGTCTGGAATGTGACAAGGAGGGCTACTTACCTCCATAAAGCGTGGAAGCCACGGCTATTACATGTAAAGTGCGTAGCACACTCTAGTAAGGCGGTGGATTCGACGTTTTGCTTTGTCGTGTTCCATCTGGACGTTCATCCGCGGCGTATCACCGCAGTATTCGCTACCTCCATCCTTGCACACTCCAATCACACAAGAGTGTGATGTGGACTTTCGACGCAACTGACACGCTTGATATACGGATCATTGTGAAAAAACTTGCGCCTTTTCTTCAAAAAAAGTGAATACCATTCAAAATCCTATGAAAATACAGAAACGTACAAGGGGGATAGAGGCAAGACACCGCAAGGAAAAGCACATGAGGTGGTAAGAGAGGAGTAGGGATATATCAACACGATTCACCTTCGGCGAAAGTCTCAAAAAGGGGTTTTTTGACTTGCGCAATGTCGAAAGACATACACATCATTCCGCCTTCACCGTGGATGGGACATCTTGTGGTCCTATTGAAGCCGCTTCCAAGAGCGTCCATTCCATCGATACAACCCACCAAAATGGGAGAGACCGTAGACTTGACCTTTTGCGTTCGCGCTGAGACTGACAAGTCGTCCAGGCAGACGCTTCCATCGTCCGGCGCTCCGGTGATAGAGATGCCCCATGCGATTGATTCCCCAGAGGGAGCGACTGTGCACGACCGCGAGTTCTGAGAGTTGTCCTTTCACAAGACGCCAACGACGTCCTCTCTTGTGATAGATACGCCCGGCTCGAAGGCACCAAAGACTTCCATCACGACCGACTGCGATCCGATCCGCACGTTGTCTTGTGGCCACCCATTTGTGCTTCTGCCAAACAACCACATACCCTTTCGTATTGATTCCCCACATTTTATTTCGACGTAAGACCGCGATCTCGCGAAGTTTACCTGAGAAATGTTGCCAACGTGTGCCGCCGATCCATCTCATCACGCTGTTGCCGACCCCAATCCCCATCGTCGTCCCGTCGACACCGACACTCACACGGAGTAAAGGCAAGCTTTGTGCAACAGACATTCCTCCATGAGAGCGATGAACACGACCATTTCGAATGGTCCAAAGACGTCCATCAGGCGCAACCGCGAGAGACATAAAGGAGGCTTTTCGCCGCCCCCGCGCGTGGACCTTCACACCTCCAAGTTTCCGTTCGGGATCATCGACCAACAGTTCAAATGTGCTCGTGTGTACTTCTCGATGACCACGCACAAAGAAGCATTTTTTAAGCGTAGTGTGAAGTTTTCCGATGTGATATGCATGGATAGAGCGTGCGTCACCGCGCACTCGGCAGACATACATCAAATGATTGCCTTCAAAACCTGCCTGTACAGCACTCGCAGGCAACTGCCCCATAAAACGCACCCAACGATGCCCAGGTTGTTTGACTAACATCTCATAGCGTTCACTCGCAAACGCCTTCCCTGCAAAGGGAACGACACATTTACGATATCGAACACTACCTGGGATCAACATCCCTTTGTGCTCTGCACGACAGACATAGTCGTCGAGCGCCAACAACGATGAAGCACGATCGTTGAAGTGGACCTTTCCGCCACGTGTGCAGACACGATCAGTGCCGTAGAAGAGCATACGTGAACCACGATATCCTTTACCATCAAAGAAAATAGCCTGTGGTGTATGTGTGGCTTTGGGGACAGTGCGATGCATACAGGAGATCCTGTTGCCCCAATGGAGGCGCGCCAAATTTGTATGAGAACCACGTAGAACACCACGTCGCCCTCGAAACCCCCAATCTTCGTACACCAACACTGAAGTGTGTGTGTTACCAGCGCCAACAAACTCCTTATGTGTTGGGAAAAGTTCACGTCCCTTCGGTAAAAGCGCAGGACGAACCCAGTCACGTGCAATTGTCATGACTTGGATGCCACCACGTAATGGATAGGGGCGCTCACCTCGTCCGTGAGGAATAAAGCAACGAAGTGGTTCATAATCATCGAGACGCCCGACACGCCAATCTCGACCGAAGCGTTTGCGACAAAAAAACATTCGCTTGTGCTTCTTCCACAGCGTCGCGAGTGCAGTGTTGGCTGGGAGTCTTTCATCATACACATTCACCCAACGAGCGCGTGTGTTGACAAAGATCTCAAAATCACCCCCCGAACATACACGCTTGCCATGAAAGACGAAGCAGCACTTGTTGTAATCCTTTCCGGCCGTGCGATCGACGTACAATATCCCTGGAAACAACTCGTTGTTCACAGGCAAACGCACACGGCACATCCCCACCATCGAGCGACCTTCCTTCCCCCCAATAATAGGAGCCTTCCCGAGCTGTGATGCCATCGAGCGTTTCATCCAAGTTCGTGGTGAGGAGAAGAGCGGAGGCCGCTTGGAGATCGGTGGCTTGTCACCAAAGTTCTTTTGGCGTGAGGCGTTATCCGGCGCACAAGGAAGCTGACACTTCATCAGATTGTCCGGGAGTCGTTGCACGATTTGTCCGGCAGCCTTTTCGATGAACTTGTGTTTATCAAGTTCGTTGATCAGCGGATGGAAGGCAAAGCGTGAAACCTCAATCATCCCTGTAACGAGGATGTTGAGGAGCTTTTCAGCGATAAACTTCACCGCTGGAAAGGAAAGAATGCCAAGCGCAGAAGTCACCATCGCGAGTTTTACACTTACATATGTCGCGATCTTCAGAGAGGCTGGTTGAATCCATTTGAGATCGATATAGGCCTGGAGGATATTCGTGATGATGCTGTACATCGCGTCTTTGGTGTAGTAGGTGAGCTGCCTCTTCAAACACCCTCTCTTGGCGTTCCCTGAGTAGGCCAGACAATCGAGCGCTGCGTGTGTAGGAATGAGTGTCAGCTCTAGCGATGTCCCCAACAAAAGCCCCGTCACAAAGTTCGCACGAGCGTTGACACGTGCGATGGTCTTTGCGCTGTCGGAGAACTTAAGCCACTTGGAGAGCGCGCTCAACTTGGAGCCTTTTTGTAAGATCTTCTTGACGATCTTCTCGACAACCTTCTCGGAGCCAACATCCACGACCTTGCGCAACGTGAACAACAACGCACTGCGCTTGGTTTGATCGTGCAAAACGGGCAAGATCATGCCGGTAACAACAGTGCCCGCCATCTTCTCTGCTGCTTGCGTGATGGCGCCCTCTTTGGCCTGCTTCATGGAGAGCTTCCATACGGCCTCGATCTTGGCGTTCAGTGAGCGAGAGCTCGCGACGATATCGACCATCGATTTGTAATACAAGACCATCTCGTCGAGCGTTTTGCGGATCAAGTTTTTGGAGCCAATATACGCGAGAACAGCAGCCTCTTCGAGTTTGTTAAAAGGTGGGCTTGACTGAATCCCATCGATCTTTTGTAGCTGATATTGTCCGTCATACAAGTAATTACCTATCAAATGTACTTGATAGGGACGCCCCAACACATTCACAGGGATCACAGCAGAGTGGGTGAGTTGTTTGTAAAGTTTCTTCTGCTCCTCGCTCAGCTTTTTGTAGTCGATAAGGTACTTGGAGGAGCGTTTGTTGTAACTGCTTGCGGAGTCTGGCGCGATCTCCTTGATCAGCCTACGTCCGGCGTCAAGGACAAATTTACCAAATTGAATCACATTCTTTTTCCCCAAATCAACCAGTCTCGAACGTAGCGCTTTGAGCTCGGACTCAGACTGCAATCGCACCCGCAAAAGTTGATCGAGATCCAGCGTCTTGAGAGAGCCAAGAGATGTCAACGACTGCAACGAAGGTAACCCTGCAACAGTCGACGCAGTTGAGATGATCTTCGCATCCTTCACGAGAGTCCCCATCAATCCCGGAAGAGAGGAGAGGGTGTCGAGGACAGGACGAAACTCGGGGTTCTTTTTGAGAAGATTGGTCGCATATGACACAAGCATGCCAGGAGCCACACGCAAACGCACAGGCAGTGCTGCGTTGGTCCCAAGGAGAGCTTTTGTGCGTTTTTGGGCCACAAGGATGTCAAAACGACGACGTTGTAACTCACGTCCGTAGCTGCCGACAAAACAGGTCTTCAACTTCGTATGAAACTTTCCTGCATGAAGATGTCCTGCCTTCGCAGGTGCACGGCAAATATAAATACGGCTCGCGCCCTCTTTGCCTCCGACCAAAGCACCTGAAGGCAACTTGACACCTGTACGTGAGGGAATCCATCTGTACACCCAACCTCTGCTCGGCATCAACGCCTGCTTGTTGCCCCTAAGACAGTATTCCTTGCCTGCAAATCCAATGCAGCAAAGATCACGCACGGAGAGCCCCGGGATCATCATCCCTTTGTATCTCGTCCGACAGACCCGGTAGACCTCGCCGTCTTTCCGCGAGTAAACGTGTATGCTCTGCTTGGGCGCATAGCCCTTATAGGCTCTCCAACGACTCGCACTCTTCGCATCTACCGAACATGGTACAAACATCATCAACCCTACAATGAAGTACCATAGACTCCTTTGACTCATCTTCGTTTTCTCCTCTCTTTCAGACCAAGAAAAGATCACACCCACCTTCTCGGAGGTATGACGCCATCAATATCTATGCGAGCATAATGGGTGTATGCATGACAGACTATCACCCATAGAGGTGAATTTAGAGACCAAGAGAGAAGATCAAGGGGGTGAATCTAGGACAAAGGGGGGTGAATCGAGTCAGAGGACAAAGAGCACGGTAGCGGAGAGACAGCCCTTTCCCTCAGGGGGCTAGGATGTGCGTCCATGATCGCCAGATGACTCAAACTCATCGCGGTAGAGCTTGGCGAGCGCGACACGCGAACGCAAACCAAAGCGCCTATACATACGTTTGAGGTGACTGCGAACTGTGTGTACGCTAATGAAAAGAGCTTCTGCGATCTCTTCGTTTTTATGCCCTTGTGCGACCAGTTTGGCCACCGCCAGCTCTCTCTTTGAGAGAGTCGGTGCGGGCGGGAATAGTATGGTCTCGTCAAGCCCCAGATCTGAAAGGTATGCCCAGGCTCTCTTTTGGTGAACAGACGCACCACAGCTCTCAAACAACCGCACACAAAGACGAGATCTCTCCAACAGGAGCGGAGAGGATGCCTGCTCAACGGAAGCCAACGAGAGCCACACGAGCAAAGCCCTGCCAAGATCAAAGGGAATAGACAGTGTGGTGAACGTATCGATCGCCGACTCAATGCGTTGCCTTGCGCACGTCAGCGCCCCTGTTTTGTGGAGACATTGTGCTTCGATCATCGCCCCCCATGCGCGATGGTAGTCGCTGTATAGACCTGCGCATTCAAAAGCCGCGAGCATCGCACGGATAGGTTCATCTTCCCCTAACTGTTCGTGGCTTTGCAACCAGCACTGCATCCCAAGTGTGGAGAGTGTGATATCAAATTGAGGTAGCTGGTCTTCGAGGCGAAAGAAACGAAGTGCATCGAGGGCTTTTTGCGGACGCTGCCAAATCAACGCACAGCTCGCTTCTCCGATCCAATACGACGCTGCCATGTGCACATCATCCGTACACACACCGAGAATTGATGACGCTCTATCCAAATAATCGCGGGCTTGTGCATCATCACCTTGTAAGGCATAGATCATCGCACATAACGCACACAGGCGAACTTGATATCGAAGAGACCCTGTCTGTACAGCCAACTGAAGGCCTTGTTTCGTTCGCTGCAAAGCTCTCTCCCAATCTCCAGCCTGGAAAGCAATCACCCCTCCCACTCCTAACACTGCGGGCTCATCACTGAGGCGACCAAGGGTTCGGATACGCGCAATATTCTCGCGAAAGAAGCGCTCGCCTTCTTCATGTGTACCGACAGCAAAGGACAACAAGACGGCGAAGTTTTGCAGTCGAATGATGTATTCGAGGTGGTCGATCTGCTTGGCGAGTGTGAGGAGGGTGTCACAGCGCGCGAGTGCATTGTCAAAATCGCCCTTGCGCACAAAGATACCCACCTCATGCACACCATACACGATCTGGAAAGTCTCGGAGTGCTCATCATATTCGTGATGTAATGACTGAAGAAGTTGACGCAGCGATGAGATGTCGTCGATGCGATCGAGAAAGACCATCTGGTCAGCGATCAAGTCTTCCCATTCGCGCGAGTGTCGAGCAGACCTCGGGAGTCGAGAGAGCCCGACTCTGTTCGTCTCTAGTGCTTGCTGGAAGGCAAGCGCACTCCATTGACAATGAGCAAGCCGCCGCAGAAGACGGGCTTGTCCCACTGCGTCATCACAGCTCTCATAGAGTTGTAAGGACGAATGCAACGCCTTCATCCCAACCTCTTGCTCACCAAACAGCAGATGCAGCTCAGCGATCTGTTCGAGCAACAGAGCTCGCTGCTTCGGCGCTTGTTGCGGAAATGTAGAGGCTAATTTGTAATAGGAAAAGGCGCGCTTCAACTCACCTCGTTGAGAGAGCTGGTCTCCAGCTCGCTGGAGTGTCTTTGCGACCGACTCGTGCGCGATCCAATGACCGCTACCATGGTAGTGTGTCGCGAGGCGGATGGTCTCTTCGGGAGCACGTTCTTCGAGAAGTCGTGCAAAGAAGACATGCTTTTGCCTTTTCTGCAGAGGGGACATTTGCTCATAGAGTGCGTGCCTCGCCCACGGACTCTGCCATACGTACAAGACATCCTCCGTCGTGTCTTGTTGAGCTAACCACCCTCGCTCGTACACAGCCCGGACCGCGCACTCTATAGAATCGACATCATCGTCCATACACAACAACAACCATCGATGAGGTGTTGGCCATTCATCAAGCGCCAACCACCACAGACAGCTCAACGCATCGGCAGAAAGCCTGCACAGCTCCAGTGACAACGGAAACGTAGGCCACACAGTGAGCGCACGCACCAACAAATGCCACACATACCCATCGAAGAACAAAGACTCTCTCTCGATAAGCCATTCAAGCAACGTATGAAGTAAGAGAGGATGACCACCTGTCTGCGTCAGCAAAAAGTCACAGAGCTGCTTCGTGACTTCATGGCCGAGCCTTTGCTGCAATAACACAGCAAGATCTTCTTCACCAAACGCTCGCAATTGTAACGTCGAGGTCGTCGCAAGCTCTGTGTACGCACGCACCCATTGGGCATACACTTCGCGTCCAGCCTGCCGACTTCCCACACATACGACCAACACGCGCTGATCCTGTAAAGATGTTGCGAGATATAACAACAAACGCAGACTCGCCCCATCAAGACAATGTGCATCATCCACACACAACAACACTACATGTTCTTGTTGTAGCCACGCAATGTACTCCTGCACAGCCTCACAGCACTGCAATTCTTGTAAGTGTGTCTGTTTGCCTCCGTGCTCAGATGCCAAAAACGCAGAGAAAAGCTCTGCGCCTCTCTTTACAGAGCGTCGTCGCTTGTGTTTGAGGGGTCGAAATGCTTTGATAAAAGGGGCATACGGAAAATCTCGAAAGACTTGACAGCCTTGTATCAGGAAAGACACAACTCCCCGGACATTCTCGGCATGTGACATACAACGCTGCAAAAAGAAGCTCTTTCCAAACCCTTCATCGCCTTCAATCCAGATCGCCCCTCCCTCACCAGCCTGTGCAGCTTCCCAACGACGCACAAAACACTGCCAATCAGCACCTCGACTCTCCCACACAGCACAACGTGCGCCCAACGTCCACTGTGTCTTTGATGTTTGATGAGCCATCCAAAATCCTCCACACAAAGATGAACCTTCACGTACAGGACAACGTCCATCCGTATATTCCATACTTTTTGCAAACGTTTCACTCGCCACAGTGGCGGTTGACAGAGTTTGTCGTAGTTTCTACAATGAAGACTCTTTTGTAGGGTACAAGCACACCCACAAAGTGCACAGCATACAAGCCTGAAATGGCAACAAAGTGAGTGCTTTAGACTATACCCACGAGAAACACCGCGAACGCCACATGTGACGTGTGTCGTTCAACGTCATCCTTACAGAGCATATATAACGTCTGTGAGCTTCTTCTCAAGGGGAGTGGTCATGGCATATGAACACACAAACATCACCCCACATCGAGTGATGGGAGCGCAAGAGAATCGTGGCATCTTCTGCATTATCACACACAGACAAGCAAACGCCTGGTTTCTTCGATGTCCCAGAGGGGATGTTGAATGTCGCCGCGACGGTCCCCTGTACAGAAGCAGAGGGGCCAGGGAAACGCTTCGCCCTCTGGGTACAAGGCTGTCCGCTGCGCTGTCCAGGATGTTGCAACCCCCATATGCTCGAATTTAAAGAGGCAAACTTTCGCCCCATCGAAGAGGTCGCTGAGGAGATCCTCGCCTCCCCTGACATTGAGGGGGTCACCTTCATCGGTGGCGAACCCTTTGCACAGGCCGCAGGCTTGACCGCTCTGGCAAAGAGACTACGCGCCGCAGACCTCTCCGTGATGGTATTTTCCGGCTTCACCATCGAACGAATCCGCAAGGCCAACCGCCCAGATTGGGAGTCCTTCCTCGAACACATCGATCTTCTCGTCGACGGTCCATACATCCAGGAGAAGCTCGTCACAGACAGACGCTGGATCGGCTCTTCAAACCAACGCACACACTTTCTCACAGAACGCTATGCTCACCTCTCCGATGAAGAAGAAGGTTGGGACAAAGGCCCCAACACCATCGAGATCAGGATGGTCAACGATCAAATCTACATCAACGGGTTTCCTCACTCCGATGTGACCAAGATCCTCGAAGCGTTGGCCCCCAAAAAACCCCGCAAGAAAAAGACGTCAGGAGCGACGAAAGCATGAGAACAAGCCCGTACAAATCGCAAAAAGCCTCCACAGAGACTTTTCAGTACACGGCCAACTTTGACTTTGTGCCCTTCATCGTGCGTTTTTTACAAGGGGAGAAGTTTAAACAAGCCCACCACACCCTCCCTATCGGGAAACCTGAGTCCCTCACACTTGAGACCATCGAACGCTTTCGCGAGGTCCTCAACAGGGCGACCTTCAGCTACCTTTGCCAACAGACAGGCTGGCAACGCTCGCTCTTTTTACAAGCCCATAAAGAACATCCCCAACAAGGGCGACTCTGGGACGCTCCCAATTGGCAAGATCTCTCGCTGTCATTTAGCGAACAGAGCCTGGAGCTGGCCCTGGCGATCTTCAACATCAGCCGCCGCCCTCCCGGCGCACAGACCACCAAAAAAATCAAGAGCAAAGACGCCGATCCCAAAGAACAGGACACCATCAAACAGCAACTGCGTGTGCAAAACAAACACATCAAGGCGAGCCAAAAACACCTGCCAACACTTGCACCTGAACGCAATGGTGATCTGCTGTTCCACCACATCGCGTTTTGTCGACTCGTCGAGACCAAGCTGAGCGGAAAGTGTAAGAGCGAAGATTTTGCCAACAATCCACTCAACATCATCACACATTTCCATCGCTTTGACACGATCACAGATGAACATGGGGCGTCCTTCGAGCGACTGCTCGCCAAAGACATGACCCCATTGCTGCCCTGGCTGGGGCTCGACTGGGCAAGGCAGTGGGTGCTCACGGAGACGGAGCGCTGGAATGGTGGACTCGAACAATTTCATCATTACAATCAGAACATGAGCACGATGCTCAAACACTGGCTCGCTTTGGTGGTCGGAAAAGAAGAAACCCATTGCCACCTGCTTGTACCACTTGTACGTTACTATGAACGTCTATTTGAAAAATATGAGCAAACCCAACCGTGGGTGGAGCAGTTTCAACTGATGGTGCGTAATCTACGTATTATGGAGCGACAAGATTACAGTCGGACCTGGATCGAGACGTGGACCCCTGCGCTTTACCTCAAAAGAGCGTATGATGAAGCGACAACGTACCACCCTGTTGAACGTGAACCAGCGCAGCGCCTGTTTATGGAGTGTTATCAACATTCATCCTTCAAGCAAGCGCTTGAGAAAATCCATGAACTCACCGAGATCCTGCAGCCCAAAGTAGGCTAAGGCCGGTCGGTTTTTTGTATGGTGTCTTCAACCCTAGCCACAAAGAGAGGACTTTCATGAGTCAGCTTTATCACATCCAACTCAAAGCCTCCGTCAGCGAAACCTACGACTTGAGCGACAAGACAGTGCACCAGCTCGATCTCACAGAGATCCTGCCAGAGGATGAGATGAAAGACATCCTCAAGGGACGCCTGCAAGAGCGAGGATACGAAGAAAAAGAGCCGGGCATCTGGAGCAAACAGCAAGAAGGTGGTGTAGAGGTCAACATCAACCTCGAAAACATGGAGCTCACCGCGCACATCAAAGAAGAGAAAGAACTGGAGACAGAGGTCGCCGTGCGCGGAAGTGGATACAGCCGCGAAAATGCACGCAACGAAGCACGTAACCAGCTCAGTCACGCACAAGACAGCGCCAAAGAAAAACTCGACGCGGAGGGGCAAAAACTCCAACGACAGCTCACCAAACAGCTCGAAGAAGGCGAACAAGAGCGCCTTCGTGAGGTCAACGAGATCTTGCAAGAGGTCTACGCTGAGAGCCTCAAGCGACGCGCCGGCCAGCTCGGCGAAATCATGGAGATCCATGAGAGCAAAGAGCAAGGCCAATACGAATTGACCATCCACGTCACGCAATAAACCCACAAACGAGTCCCACGACACCACCTATCGACCTTTTCACCTTCGATACTCTGTCGTCTTCTCGTGATATCATTTGTCCGAGCACACCGCTCTGCAAGTCTTTGTGTGGTGCTAACGTTAACGTTATAGAGGAATCCTATGTCGACAAACCTGGTCTCCATCGACTCGCTCCCACAAGAGCTCTCTAACGACGAAGCGATGGAGTTGGTCTATCGCGAAGAACTCGACAAAATCGAAGACAAATTGCGACAGGGGCTCTCCGTCCTCGTCGAATGCGATAAACAACTCACGTTGTTCATGTACAAAGCGATCCGCAGCCGACTCAAACGCCGCAGCGCCGACGAACAGCTACGTTGCCGTCTGATCTCTGGACATGTCGTCCAAGACGAAGGCTCTGCCGTTGGTGCTATGCAAACCCGTATGCAACGTATCCTCAACGAGTTGCAAGAGTGCATCTTCAGCGGGATCACCAACCAGATCCTCGTCCTCCCTCACCTCGACGTCCTCACGACCACCACACGCAGCAGCCTCAACCTCGAAACACGAGAAGCCGCCGCCCTCCTCTACGAAAACCCTGAGAGCGTCTTCCTCGGCTTCAAAGATCCGAGCTTTGAGCTGCCCAAGGTGATCGAGAACGTCTTCGCGGTCCGCTACTCCCTCATCGGCATCCCACGAAATAAGTTGCCCTGTGTGATTCTCCAACGTGAAGCACGCAAATTCGGTGTCGCCGAGTTCAACCCCTACCGGCTCTACAAGTACGTCTCGGGTCTCAACGCGATCCGCTTTCGTCAGATCATGGCACACTTCTCCAACCGCGTCGACTACGATCCAGCGACCCCCGAGAGCGTCGAAGAGATCTATCACGACATCCGACAGATGACCCTCGTCTCCGATCTCGACATCCCCAAAGTCGACTTAGACGAAGACATCGGTGGATACGGAAAAGTCAAAGACCAGATCAAGACAGAGATCCTCGAACTGCTCAAGATCAAAGAAGAGAGCACCGATCCAGAGACCATCCAACGTATCGAAGAGATCGTGCCCAAGGGGATGATCTTTTACGGACCACCGGGGACAGGTAAGACCTTCTTTGCAAAGGCCATCGCGACCGCACTCGACGCGACGATCAACATCGTCTCCGGTCCAGAGCTTAAATCCAAGTGGGTCGGCGAGTCCGAAGAAAATCTCCGTCGCGTCTTCTCACAAGCACGTAAGTCCGCCCCCTCGATCATCGTCTTCGACGAATTGGACTCCTTCGCTGCTGCACGTGGGACCTACACAGGCTCCGGTGTCGAACACTCTATGGTCAACCAGCTGCTTACGGAGATGGACGGTTTTCGCAAAGAAGAGCTCGTCTTTATCGTCGGCACGACCAACTTCATGGAGTCCCTGGACCCTGCCCTCTTGCGCCCCGGTCGCTTCGAGCTGAGTATCAAAATCCCCTTCCCCAATCCAGAGGACCGCAAGGAGATCTTTAAGGTCTACAAAGACAAATTCAACCTCGACGTCTCCGAAGAAGTCACGGATTATCTCGTCCAAAAAACAGGCGGCTTTGTCGATGAACGTCGCTCCTCTCGTTTCACAGGTGACCACATCTACGCGATAGCTCGTGCGCTGAAACGCGAAGAATTACGCCAAGGTGACGGCCAACTCGAAGTGACTGAGGAAGAGGTGAACAAAGCCATCAGCGTCCGTCGCAAAAAACCCGTCAAACTCAAAGCCAAAGAAGAACGCACCATCGCGATCCACGAAGCAGGCCACGCCATCTGCGCCTACGTCCTGCCAAACAGCCCCAAGATCGAAAAGATCACCATCGCCACAGGCGAAGAAGACGCGCTCGGATACGTCATGCGTTCAGTCCGTGAGAACAAGTACGTCACGACACAAAGTGAGCTGCTCGATGACATCTGCGTCCTCCTCGGTGGACGTGTCGCTGAGAGCAAAATCATCGGCGAGATCTCGATCGGCTCATATGATGACCTGCAGCGCGCGAGTGAGCTATCCCGTATGATGGTCGAAGAGCTGGGGATGGGAAAACAGCTCGGTCTTCGGACATACACGAACAACGAACAACACGTCGTCGAATTGGGCGCCAAGAGACGACCGATCTCCGATGGACTCGCCGCCAGAATCGATGAAGAGATCAACCAGATCCTCGATGAACAGCTCAAGATCGCCGAAGGCCTCGTCGACCAATACAGAGCTGAGCTCGATAAGATGGTCGAGCTCCTCATGGAGAAGAAGACACTCGGACCAGAAGATGTCAAAGAGATCTTTGGTGGTCGGAACTTCAAAAACTCGTCGTCAGAGGACGAAGAAGACAAAGCCTCTGATGACAAAGACGCGTCGTAACACCGACACAAACGATACAAAAGGAGCCAATCATGGCCGATATTTTGATCCGTCTTCGCTTCAACCTTGAGACCGGTAAAAAAGACATCATCATCGATTACACCTCCGATGACGACGCGCTGCCCATCGAGCACGAACAAGCACACAGAGAGTTTATCGGAGATCTGCTCGGAAAAGGTATTCTGGAGCCCGATGAGATGGGTGAAGTCAAAGTCAATCGCATCACCCCAGGTTCATCACCACAAGGGCGACGTGAGGAGACTGCACAACCACAAAAGGAAGGTGCAGGACAGTCCTGAGCCACTCACTCGACACACGTCGACCCGACCTCCATATGCCATGACACACAGGCGAGCCGTACGGCTCGCCTGGCTTTGTCAAAAGAAGTTGGCCATCACACGTCACAACCTTTGACAAAGCACAATGCGGGCAACACCCAAAGCCCCGACATCTACGTGCAAAAAAGGAAAGTCCATACTCATGCGCAAAGCGTATATGTTCCACGATATCAACCAGTTTTCCGACTTCGTCCGCATCTATGGCGCCAAATCAACCTCCGCGCGAGGCTACACCCTGTATCGCGTACGACACCCCGAGCATCCGGCCAAAGACACCCTGCTTTTGTTTGGATTTCGCAAACCAAATAAGCTCTGGTCCATCGACGATATCGACATCCACGCCCAAGAGGTCCAGATCGAAGAGAAGGACGACCAACTCGTCCAAAAACGCAAAGGAGAAGACAATATCGTCTTCGAGATCCTTTACAGACAACACACGGACACCCTCCTCGAACAGATCCAACTGCGACCATGGCGGGATGAACCAGAGTCATTGCGGGAGTTACTGTTCTGGCTACACGACCCACAACAGATGCCCTGGCTCGTGACGACCTCCCTCAAGCTCAACAACGACCGCATCCAATACGCGACCATCGAGCAGGACGAAGCCAAGCACATCATCCTTCGGATCGAGACCCCCTCCTATTACCTGATCCAATGGTGTGAAGAGCAACACACGAGCAAACTCGACCTGTACTATCCTCTTATCGACGGCACCTTCATCGAATGGGGACACAACCACCCCCTCGCCGACCTGTGGCGACGCGCCCAAAGTAACCGCCATGACGAGTGGACCTTCTTCCGTGCAGACGGGACGCGACAACACATGCCCCCACTCAAGTGGGAGGATGTCTACCAAACGACCGAATTCTCCCTCGACTTCCCCGCACAATCAGTGTGGTCACAAGAGAGTGATGAGAAACCCCGTATCCCCGTGTCCCTCCGCCTCGAACACAGAGGTCGTCCGCTCGATCCTGAACTTTGGCTGCTCGAAGAGGACGAACAACATCACCTCGAACAGCTCCTGTCCATGGTCGATGAAGAAGATCTCAAGACGCTGCTGATCAGCGTTCAAAAAGATGAGCAGGGACGCAAACGCTTCATCATCCGCGAAAAACACATGGGTGAAGGTCGCCAATATCTCGACTTTGGTGGCAAACAGTTTGCGACGTACAAGGGCTTTTACAATCTCTTTCTGCCCATCCAATACGAACTGCAACCGCAGCTCCGACGTGACCAATACCGCAAGATCTTCTCCCTGCAAAATGGTCAATTCACCGTCCTCGTTCCGCCTCCTGGTGGACCCGAGACATGGGACGGGAAACTCGAAAGTGCAGAGCTTTTGACGTTCAAAGAGAACAGCTTTGAGCCCATGCTCAAGCTGATCGACTACCTGATGAACTCAGAAAGTGAGCACCTGACATCTCTTCTCAAAAAGAGCGTGTTTGACTTCGGAGCCTATGCAAAGGCACCTTCGAGGCCTGACCTGCGAGAGAAGAAGGACAAAGAGAAGAAGGAAGACGAGTCCAAAGCACCGAAGAAGCCTGAAAAAGCAGCGAAGCCCAACGAAGATGAGAGCGCAGGCGTCGAGGTCAAGAAAACGGTCGTCAAAAAACGCCGCAAACAACAAGAGGCAGAGAACGTCAAGATCGAGGTCGCGCCCACAGAGCTCGAAGTACAAGAGGCTGACCTCGAACGAAAGCTCATCTCCAAAGGCCAACAAATGCAGACCTGGAGCATGTTGCTCGACACCAAAGCGCTGCTAAAAAAATGGTCCGAAGCGACGGACTGTGCCTTCGAAGCGCTCTGGCTCGCAGCCCACCAGGAGACACCGGCAGATATCCACGAGCAGCTCCGCGGTCTGCTCGATAGACAGCTCGACATCAAGGGAACACCAGGAAAACGGCTCGCAAAAGCCGAACAACTCGCCCGCAAAGAGCAAGAGCCCATCGCCGTTATCTCCTACATCCTGCACGGACAACAAGAGTCCGAAGACCGCATCAACACGTGGCTTCAGACATCTTCTGAGTTGTTGCGTGGCGTCGAGCAGAAGATGCGCAAGAAGACACGTTGGTTGATGTGGCGAGAGCTACTTCGTCGCAACGGCGACGTCCGCGAGCAGGCACGTATCAAGGAATCCATCCTCGGCGAGCTTAACCAACAAGGTCTCGCACCTTACGACGTCCCCCACTTCATCCAAAACAGGCTGTTCCAAGAGCGTTGGTTGCAACCAGACGATGAGGATAGCAGCGGAGAAATCGGCGCAGCGCACGGCAACCTCGACATGATGAAGAACAGCGTTGACGCCTTCCCCGTCGCACACCTGCGCTACATCAGCTATGCGATCCTCGCCCGCGCTTACTCGCGTATCGGCTACCACGCACAAGCCCACAAGCTCCTCGAAGAGGCGCTCTCCAACACCAAGAAAGAGGAAGATTACGTCCAAGCCTGGATCTACCTCTACAGCATCCAAGCCATCCAAGTCGAATCCAAAAACGAATCGCGTGTCTACAGGCAACAATTCCAGACACTCTTGAAGCAGATGGAGAAGTCCCGCAGCTCCCACCTCACAACGCTTAAGGCCGTCGAAGAGACGCTCAAAGCCAGAGTTGAGCTGGACAACCCTGCGGAGTTCCTCTCCAAGGAAAACTTCAAGCGCTTCTATCCTGTCAACGCGAGCCCCGCGAGTGAAGAGACACAGCAGATCATGCAGCGGTTGACGACCGCGTTCCAAAATGGCCTGCGCGATCAATTGATGCCTAACGTCGAAGCCGCCCTTGACCACGCATCCCGTGAACTCAACGAGAAAAAACACACGGACTATCGGGGGTTGTCGTGGCTGCTTCACTCGATGGTCGAGATCATCAGCAAGATGAGAGCCGGCGCAGACGGCCGTAAGCTGATCCAGCGCTTCGAAGACTTTGTGCGTGACCTGCCCACCACGCCACCTGAAAACAAGATGAACGCCTTCTACTTTCAGTTGTTGCGGTTGAGTCTGTCACAGGGGCTGCTTGAGCTGGGCAACGAGTTGATGGCCAACAACATCCTTCAGCAGACCTTGCATTGGACCAATCAAGAGACCGATCACCTCGTCTCACTCGACTTTATCGACATGTGTTCGTCTGCGTTGAAGATCATCGAATCTGCACAGCTCCACAACAGACGAGACTCCCTACAGATCTTGATGCAAGGGATGATCGCACAGATGAACGGCCCCTACAAAAACACATACCACGAGCATTCCTTCTCTTCTTTTGTGCTCAAGCTCATCGATCAGGCTATCGAGGCGACCCTGAGCAAGGAGAAGTTGACTCTTGGACTTTACAAACAATACATGGACCAGGACGAATTGCTGATCCGTGAGCGCATCCTTCACGAAGATGTTTGCCTGCTCGCAAAGTCGTCTTCGTAAAGCCAATTCACATATAAGACCACAGCGCACAGCGCTGATGACTTCACATACCTCGATCAGAGAGTGGGAGTAGAAACGTTGAGTACAGAGACCAACTACACATTCGAAGAGATCCGCCCGGAAGTGGAAACACTGCGCCAACGAATCAACAACTTGCGCCGCAATCTCGCCCAGTACTTCGTCGAAAAAGAGGAAATGATCGACCTGATGGTCGTGTGTACCCTCGCCCAAGAGCCCCTTCTACTCGTCGGAAAACCAGGGACGGCGAAGTCCGACCTCGTCGTCAAGTTTTGCCAAGCGCTCGGTGTCGGTGGAGAAGAGTACTTTGAGTACATGCTCACCAAATTCACCGAGCCCAGTGAGATCGTCGGTCCGATCGACATCAACCAACTCAAAGATGGTCGCTATATCCGCCGCGTCTCGGGAAAACTCCCTGAGGCCCGGATCGTCTTCCTAGATGAGATCTTTAAGTCCAACTCCGCGATCCTCAACACGCTCCTCACGATCATCAACGAACGCAAATACTACCAGGATGGTAAGCCCGTGAAGATCGGCCTGAAGATGCTGTTCGCGGCGACCAACGAGATCCCCGAATTTACAGAGCTTGCGGCACTTCGTGACCGCTTTGTCTTGAAGATCGAGAGTGAGAGTGTACGTCACCGTCACTTCGACGCGCTCCTCGACAAAGGGTTGCGCAACGAAACTTACAAGGCGTTTAACCAACGCCCCTGGGAAGGCATCACCTCACTAGAGGATTTCCAGAAGTTGAAGACCTATCTCGATTACTTGATGGTGTACGGAACAGACGGGAAAAGCCAAGACGACCGCAGTAAATACTTCCCCAAAGAGATTTACGCGCTGTTTAAACGCATCATCAAAACGCTCGAAAAAGAAGACCGTATCGAGATCAGTGACCGTAAAGTGATCAAGATCTACAAACTGATCCGCACAAGAGCCTTCCTCTTTCACGGTGGTGTCGTCACAAAAGAAGATCTCACGCTGCTCAGATATGTCCCCGATCGCATCCAAGATTTTGGTCCCATCAGAGAGAAAGTCGACACCCTCCTCAGACTCGAATAGTACCCCAATCCCCTCCTCTATTCTCCCCAATTACCCCAAACCAGCCTCTTCCAGTGCGTCCTCTCGGCCCGCCTTGACCATCGCGTCGCGTAAAAGAGAGCGCAATGTCTCCTGGATCGTCATCCGCATCTTCTCCTGTGAATCAGCGCTCACCTCAAGCACTTCGAGCTCTTGCTCTGTCAAACGATACCGATCAAGCCCCAGCTCGTCGTAGTAATCCATTCTCGTATCCAGCCGCCGCGCTGATTCGAGCGGCAAGTGAGAAGCATCTCGCTCCTTATTTGGTTCCACAGCGAAGTACTGGAAAATATCGAGTCGGCTACCACCTTCATCGTACAAGACCTCTACCATCGAGCCTGCGCCTGCGAAGGTCATCACGATCGCCGTGATCTCCTTTTCGATCTGCGTTTTCAAGGCATCTGCATCCACACCATATGCCTGCGCAAGCCCCCCAAGAGGAAGCACCAACTTCTCAACATTACATTTATGTTTCATCACTTACACCCTTCAGCCTTACTATCATCAGATATCACGAAGCGATCTATGCTCCATCGTTGGCCTCAAAATGTACCACAGCACCATGCCCACCCCAACCCCCTTTCTCGACTTCACACAGATCGGAAAGAAAACCTTACACAATGTATACCCAGATATACAAAGTCGCCAAACACCGACAGGGCCCCACCTCCAGAGGCCTCTCTCGTGAGACCTCAATATAACAAGTTAATCAATTGTTTTTGAAAAACAAAATACAGATACAAGGTCTCAAAATATACAATCAAGAGAAGCTGGCACAAAATATGCTCTTGTGTCGGTGTGCTTTTTCTGGTTCAGCTGGCGGACGACCTCAACGGCTTTAGGGTCGTTCCCCTTTTTTACGAACACTGGGCAGGTCCCATTGATATAGAGCGAATGTGTACAAAGAGCGAACACATTCCTCCGTACCTTCTGACACAAAGAGCGAACCCGTCAGAAGGTGCACTCCCTATTTCCTTCCAAAATCCTCAGTATTCTGCATATAACCTCATATTGCACACCTGTTGCTCCCCCATCTGACCTGGAGTCAGATGGGGCGAGTCTCGCCTATCTCGCGAAGGCAAAACATCGATATTCGCCAAGTGTTGTAGCAGGAAATCAAACAAGTGACACACATCTCACGTAGGATCGTAGCGCAAGGGTATTGCATTGATCGATGTGGACGCGCACAATAGAAAAAGCGTGTCCCCAGACACATCCACTTTTACGAACGCATGAGGCCTGATGTATGCTCACGTTGCCAGAGAAAAAGCTACAGAACTATCTACTTGGTGGGATCGGATACAGCGCAATCCACTGGAAAAAAGTACCACACGCGATCGAACGTGGACTCAATTGGTACCGTCCCCTCGCCGGACAAGGCCATTACCACCTACCCTTTTTCCTGGTGATGGATCTGGGATTACTGCTCGAATACGGCTTTGAGACTCCCTTTGCCTCCGAACAAGAATACCAACAATGGCCCGAAGCACAGCGTGCCCCCCGCCTTCGCTACGAAAACGAGCTGCTCGGACGCCTGCTGCAAGAACCCAACGTACAGAGCATTTTGGAGTTCCTCCAGCTCCATAAAGACCGACAACAACGTATTCAGCGATTGCTAGAGTTGTTGATGCGCAGCATCGCACCTCACTATCCACGAGAGGTCTTGGTCAACCCCGCACACCTTCGTAATTTTCGACCACAAGCCATACAGCTCTCGGACATCGCAGAGCACCAGGTACAATTTGAGGCGTTTATCGAACGTGAGGACTACTTTATGAGTACACTCACACAATTCCTCGACAACGTCTCAAAACACGTCCGTTGGAGCGAGATTTTACGCGAAGAGGACATCTTCGAGATCGAACACTGGGACGTCCTCAACACAGAAGATCTGCGCATTGGTTGTCGTCAAATCCTCGAAATAGAGCGTATGCTTGGCGAAATTGACGCACGACAGATCGCGATCGCAGACGAAGGCGCAGACGTTGAAACAGCCTTTGTCGACGAAACCCACTACCCTACAGGTGGACTCTCCGAGTTGACGAACAGAGGTTCTTTCGAGAACCTCGTCCTCTCAGAGCTTGTCTACATCGAAGATGGTCCAGAGGTCGACCTGTTCGAGGTGCGCTTTGTCGAAAATGAGCTGTTGTACTACCTTCGGGATTCAGGACAGCTGCGACGAAAACGCCGCTCCATTCACCTGATCATCGATCTCGATACGACCTTCCAGCTCAAATCGAGTGGCTACGATTACCAGTTCTCGATCCTGGCGCAGGGGTTTTTGCTGCGTATTGCCCGGGATCTCTTCAAGGTCTTCGAGCACGACGCCGTGCAATTTCACTTTCATTACGTGACAGGTGAACAAGACACTGAAGCCATCGAGCGAGAGATTGAGATCATGCGCTTGCTCCTCGCAGATGAGGTCCAGCATGGCTGGGTGACGTTGGACATCTCCAAAGAGCTAGACCTCGCCTCTCTCAAAGAGAGCAAGCGCAAAGTCTACGCGGTCACGTTCAGCGCAGCGCGGGGACAATGGTGGCAAAAACGCTTTCACGAGACCCTTCATGAACACCCGGCCATCCTCGGCATCCCCATCCAGATCAAACACAAAAAAGACAAAGAGACAAAGGCAAACACACCGACCTTCCAACTCCCCATCGAAGGGCTCCCCTTCCAAGATATCGTCGAGCTAAAAAACAAAGTCATCGCTGAACTCGCAGGGCTTCGAAGCTCGTAACCAATCCCTCAAGAAAATCCCCTCCGCGATCTTTACAAAGATCAGCAAAAACCCTTACAATTAAACATCGTTCACGAGCACACAGTGCTCCTTTATACCAGTCCACGCGGTGTCACAGCCCCCCCTACCCAGGGCTTATCTCGACATATCCGCGGTCTTACCCCCATGTAAGACACGTACATCTCGAATCTGCCAGAGTGAAAACGCTCACGCAGGCCACAGTAAGGAAAACGATGCACAGACGAACCAACCCCCGATCTTTTCAATGTTTCGCGAGCCTTGCTCTCTTCGTTTTACTCTCCATATGGGGAGGCTGCACAGCCCCTCCCCCCTGCGTCGGCGACATCGGCCAACAGACCGTCGATCCTAATGGTAGCCCTTGTACACGCGATTGCGAATGTAACAACCAAAAATTCACGGGCTTTTGTAACAGTGACAGTGTCTGTGAATCCAAGCAACGCACAGCCTGCAAAAACAAAGGCGAAGAGCAACCTTGCTTCTTGCCCTCTCATATCCAATCGACATGCCGAACGGGGGTGCAGCTCTGCCAACCTGAGGGTCTCAACGAGTTGTTGTGGGGACAGTGTCGTGCGCTCAACGTTAGTAAAGATGAAAAAGACCTCACCCTCTGTCAAGACGGTATTGATAACGATTGTGACGGCAAGACGGACAAATCTGATCCAGACTGTAAAGACTTCTGTAACCCCGGTGACCAACGCTCTTGCTACAGTCCACAAGATCCCTCCACGAGCAGCAAAGGTGTCTGCCGCAAAGGCACCCAAAAGTGTACAGATGAAGGTTCATGGGACAATGTCTGCGAAGGTGAAGTGATCCCTTCCAAAGAGACGTGCAACAACCTCGACGATGACTGCGATGGTGAGGTTGACGAAGAGGTCGTCGGATGTGAACGCAAAACCTGTAAAGCTGGTGAAACACAGTCCTGCTACACCCAAAACCAGGGATGCTTGCGCGATCCAGCCACAGGTGTGTACACCTGCCAAGGGATCTGCAAAGCCGGCACGAGGACTTGTGAAGGCAACGGAACGTGGTCGCCATGTGTCGGAGATAAACGGCCAGACGCTCAAGAACTCTGCAACGATAAAGATGATGACTGTGACGGAAAACTCGACGAAGGTCTCCAGCGCCCCTGCTACACAAAGACCGTTGGATGTGCTGCGACAGCCGGCGGAAAGTACAACTGTGAGGGGAGCTGTAAGACTGGTATTGAGACCTGCGCCAACGGACAATGGACCCAATGCGCAGGAGAGACGAACCCTTCCGTCGAGGTCTGTGATGGCAATGACAACGACTGTGACGGCAAAACAGATGAGGATGTCCCCGATCGAGTCTGTTACTCAGGTGCTCCCAACACCACCAACATCGGCGCGTGTCAAAGCGGAACGCAAACCTGTCAAAACGGCTCATGGAGTCTCTGTCGAAACGAAGTCCTACCTTCCACAGAAATATGCGACGGAAAAGACAACGATTGTAATGGCAAAGTTGACGATAACCTCGATAAGATCTGTTACAAAGGTCCCGTAGGAACAGATGGTGTCGGCATCTGCAAGACAGGGATCGACCAATGCAAGGCTGGACAGTGGACTGGATGTATCGGCTATCGCGGACCTTCCAAGGAAGTCTGTGATAGTGTGGATAACGACTGCAACGGACAGATCGACGACGGCATCCCCGACATCTCCTGTGGTAAAGGTGAATGCACCAACAACGTCGTCGCGTGTGTACAAGGTAAAACACAAACCTGCACGCCCAAAGACAGCCCAGGCAAAGAAGTCTGTAACCTCAAAGATGACGACTGTAACGGAAAAGTCGATGATGGATTCCCAACACTCACTTGCGGAAAAGGTGCGTGCGCCAACTCTACCCCCTCATGTATTCAGGGCAAGACACAGACCTGCACCCCAAAAACCAGCCCAAGTCAGGAGATCTGTGACAACAAAATAGACGACGACTGTGACGGCCTGACCGATGAAAACTGCTATGGCTGCCTCGCAGACAAGAAGATGCTTCACCTGCAAGGTCCACACAGAGCGAGCATCGAGTCCATCGCGTGGAGCCCCACAGAAGACCTGCTCGCGACAGGTTCGGTAGACAAAGAGATCCGCTTGTGGCGCATCACCAACCGCCGTCTGACCCTTGAACGCGTCCTCAAAGGACACACAGGGACACCACAGACGATGGTCTTCAGTATGGATGGAAAGACCCTTATCTCCGGTGGAGATGACAACCTCATACTGATGTGGGACGTCAAAACAGGCACGCTCAAGCGTACACTCAAACATCACGCGCATCCCATCTTACGTATCAAACTCGATCGCACGGGAGCCTTCTTCTTCTCTGTCGACAAACAAAAGGTACATATCTGGGACACACAAACAGGCGGCCTCAATGGAAGTATCTCGGCCCCTGCGGCTGCTCTGTACTCCATCGCGATCAGCAGCGACAACAAGACCCTCGTGCTGGTTGCTGATGCAAGGCGCTACACAAACGAAGGCATTTACCTCTACGATTGGAAGCAGACGCTCCTTCTCAGAAAACAAAAAACACCGAACCTCAGAGACGCCGTCTGTATCCCTACAGGCGAGGTCTTGTACCTCAACGAAGGCAAAGCCGCTACGTTCGCCGATCTTGCGACATTGACGACCTCAACGGTCCTCGGTGGCGCAACTGCCCCCATTCGCCGATTTGGTAGTAACAGCCGAAAAGATCGCTTCTTGATCATCAACGAAGATAACACTGTACAGCTCTGGGACGCTGCCAAAAAACAGGTCCTGCGCTCCATCGCTGGTGTACATGGAAATGTGAAAGATGCGAGTGTTAGCCGGAACGACGACTTTGTCGCGCTGGTCACAGACGAAAATGAGCTGTTGATCGTCTCCAAAGATGGCACAACCGTCGCGAGACGTGAAGGTCACTTCAACCAAATCAACTTCATCAAGATCAGCCCAGATGGCAAACTCCTCGTCTCAGGCTCTCAGGATCGAACGTTCCGTGTATGGGAGCTGCCACACGGACGATATCTGTATACCCTTCGTGACATTCCAGGTGTGATACAGGAAATGGATATCCGACCAGACAGCAAGCAGCTCGCCGCGCTAGAGGTCGAAAACCCGTCCTATAGGGTCTACATCAAAACATTGCGGTTGTGGGATCTAGCAAAAGGCACACTCACACAAAAGACAATCACCAACACAGATATGTACGGTTTACAGTACAGCGCAGATGGCAAATTCCTCTTTTACGGGAATGGCGCCTTCTCGATCTGGGACCCCACGCTCGGAAAAAACATCGGTGCAACAAGCATAAAACATAACAGCATCCACCGCTTTGCGCTCAGCCCCGACGACAAGCTGGCCTTTGGCTATGGTGGAAAGAAGTCCTTGATCTTCCAGTCCAGCATCACCACCAATCCACCATACAAAGGAGCCGCATACAACGACAACTCGATGATAGACGCAGAGTTCCAGCAAGACAACAAGAGAGTCGTCGTGCTCACCTCCGACCGCAGGATCTTTGTGTACGACGCGACGACGTTCCAATCGCTCAATCAATCCCCTGTCCAGTCCAACGCGCTCAGTTCACTGTCCGTCCGTAAAGATGGAAAGATTTTTATCGTCGGGACAAAAGGCAATGAAGTCCAATTCTGGCAAGACGCGTCACACACAAAAGTCGGCAGCGTCACCCTCTCCTCCCCCGTCAACAAGGTGGACTTTCACCCGGATAACAAGACCTTCGCGGTCTCTCTTGAAGACAACAGCATCGAGGTCTGGTCATGTGGTTGTACGGCAGGTGCAACACGTCCATGCTACACGGGCGCATTTGGAACACTGAATGTCGGTGTTTGTAAGGCAGGGACACAAACATGTAATGCATCGGGGACGTGGGACGCCTGTACCAATCAGGTCATCCCAACACGCGAATCCAAAAACAGCCTCGATGACGACTGTGATGGGAAAGTCGACGATGATTTGATCGACTTCGTCGTCACCTCCTTTCAAGTGACTCCCACAACAGTCTCCATAGGAACGACAGTGACCTTGCGCGTATGTGTTCAAAACCAAGGGATCGTCGCGAGCGCTCCCACCACAATGCGGATCTATCTCGCAAGCCAAAACCAAAACTTCCCAGCGCTCGCTCGTCACCTGACAGGCAGCACAGGGCTTCCTGCTGATGTCCCCTTCCCAGCGCTGACACCAAACGCCACTGAGACCTGCCAACAGACGACGATTAAGATCCCAACGACTGTCCTGGGTCAACAATACCTGGGAATCCAGATGGACCCCGACAACACAATCAAAGAGTCTGGTGAGCAAAACAACATCCGTAGTAGCCTCATCACGATTCAATGAGCTTCCAACAACATTGAAAAGATACTCTCCGAATAGACACTCTCCCCAAACATCTCCCCTTCCAACATCTCCACTGACATTCCAACTCCGTTGCAATCCGACGAGAGGCTCATAGCTCCCTCTCTGTTGTATAGAAAAAGAGTCACGATTGACTCGACTGTGTCAATACCACCCCCCCCAACTTGAAGGAGACCCAAAACAGCACAATAAATGCAAAATACTCCCTACGAGTCAACAACATACGTAGAATAAATAGACAAAAAAACGACTTCGATAAGAGGATTGATATATCGTTTTGAATGACACATTCATCTATATACAGTGGTCATTTTTGACATGACTCTATCCATTCAGTCAATCATGACTTCATGAGTCAAAACCCAAGCATTCACCTTAAACAACTGTATTTATGTAACATACCTCCTTTCTAAAGAAATCACTACCTGCACCTAAGGGTCATCATTCACCTATCCAAACAAGATCACTGCGACACTATAAAACAAAGAAGTATCAACCACATACTTCAACTTAAACAAAAACGGTCTAACTTTTGCACAAAAAGAAAAAAGGAGCTACACGTCCACCTTGATACATGAAGTCAAAGAGGCTAACGCAAGGAAGCAAAAAGAGCGAAATAGCCACGGGGACATCACTTCACACTACACACAGAGGATCGGGACATGGGACAATTTATTGGCAAGAGCAAAAAGAGAGGACACATGTACTTGCTATACATGTGCATCATGGCGTTATTTTTGGGAGCAGCTTCAAACGCACATGCAGTCGGCGAAGCATCGACAAAGTTCAACTTTTATGTCCCCCCCAATAACGAGAATGTCGGTCGATATGTTGCGCTCGTCGTCACAGCGGTCACGGGCATGGCAGGCGAGACGACGACTGTCCAGATCGTAGACGATGGTGCAGACGGCGATACAGATGACAGCGTCAGCAATATTTCCCTCACAAGAGGACAAAGTTATATCCTTTATATAAAGGATGGCGCTGTCAATGACGACGCAGGTGGCAAAGCGGATGGAGATTACTTCAAGATCAGCAGTACGCGGCCAGTTGTTGTGCAGATGTCGACACAGTCCAACTGGCAGCATGACTGGGCGCCCGCCTCCAACAAAAAGATGCTCGGTCGCGAGTTTTACCTTTACTCCCCTCCGAGCTCAGGCGCAGACTCCGACATCAATGTGTTTGCCTACAGCAATAACACAAAGGTCGTCATATACGACATCACATCAACGCCCAAAACAACGACAGGGACAACAACAGTCTCCTTCACGAGTCCAACCAAAATCCTCGAACGAACCCTCAATGAAGGTGAAGACCTGATTCATCGAAACAGCAACATCAGCGCCAACCTCCTTCAGATTGGACGGACATATTATATTCAGGCGACCAACCCCGTGACAGTGATCTATGGACACCTTGCAGGGCTCGTCGCGAACGAGAATTCACCTCGCGATGGTGGGGGATTTGTCCCTTCCTCAAATGGCTCCTCTGTTGGTGAACTTTTCTACTTTTCCATCCCTCACAACCCTGGCCTTGAGAGCGAAAAAGAGCTGCGCATTGTCTCGTACGACGACGCAAATGCCGCGACACTCTACGGATGGGATAGTGCAACGTCCGGATGGATCACAATCGGCACGACGACCCTTCAGGCCAACGGGCACTGGGACTTTGTCGGCGCAACCAACGCGACCTTCAAACAATACGGACTCTACAAACTCGTAGGAACAACGGGAAAACGCCTGGCAGTCTTTGAAGCCAACTGGCTGGAAACTGGCGCTGTCGGGACGAGTGACATCGCGAGTTCCGTCTCCTCAAGTGACGGCAGTGGCGCAGGAAAACTCTTCATGGTCTATATGGGACCTCCTGGCTACCAGACCTCCACAACGCAAAATGGGACGTACTCTCACCTCTTCATTTTCGGTCACCAAGCCGGCACAACAGTCACCGTCAAAGACAGCGATACAAACGGCACCTACTTCTCGACAACGTGCAACTTAGGCGTCGATGAATATTGCGATGTCAAGCTCGATCAAACGCAGTGGAACAACCTGAACACCGCAGGACGTCGACCTTACCTGACTGTCACAAGTAGCCATCCTGTCGCGGTCCTCTCGACCAACTGGAATGACAACTGGATGACATACGCCACGAGTGTCTTGATACCTTCTCCAGAGGTCGCGCTGAGCGGAAACACGACAGTCAATTGTGGTAGTCAGGCGACTTACACATTTACGACACAAAATACGACCGGTGGGACATTCACGACGACCAGCACGAGCATCACCCTCCCTGCAGGGCTGAGCTATGTGTCGACATCAGGTGACTTGGGGACAACACCAACGACGACGACAAATAACGGCATCACCAAGCTGACCTTCTCGGGATATGCACACAGCGATACGACTGTCCTCACACAAACAGTCGTTGTCAACGCGACTTGCCTCGACGCAGGTGGCGCGCTGCTGCCTTCTGGTAGTGTTGTCACACTCTCAACGACCTCCGGTGGTACGTACATCGGCGATAATTACATGTCCCAAGAGTCGCTCCCGATTCAACTGATCGGAAACAACGCGCTCAGCAGTATCTCCGCGTCGGGAACAGGCAGCCAGATCAACGTAGCCTGGACCACCTCGAAAGAAGCGAGCAACACGGGATTCGCGATCCTGAGGAGCACATCACTCACAGGTACATATACCCAGATCAACGGCACGCTCGTCGCCTCACAAGGAGACTCTATCGTCGGACATTCCTACACTTACAACGACACGACAGCCCAGGCCAATACACTTTACTACTACAAAGTGGAGCTGCGACCGAGCACTGGTTCAGCCATACAGATCGGACCTGTTACGGCGACCTCAGTAGATAAAACAGCCCCAGACGCTCCAACGATCGTCGCGACAGGTGGAAATGGACAGATCTCACTCGCCATCTCTGGTGGAAACAACGATGGCGATCTCGATGGATACAAGATCTATCGTTCATCCAACCAAAGCGGTCCCTTCACACTGTTAACCAATTCGTTGGTCGGTCCATCCTACGTCGACACGAGTGTGATCAATGGATTCACCTACTACTACCGAGCTTTGGCCTTTGATACGGCAGGCAATATCTCCGATTTAAGTAACACCGATGACGCGACCCCCACCGTCCCGGCAAACAGCAGCACCTACATCGTAGCCTTCGAAGATATGAGGGGTGCAGGGAACAACGACTGGGATTACAATGACTTTGTCTCGCGCATCTATTCATCTTTCACAGTCAACGGCAGCAACCAAGTCACCAAGATCACGATTCACATCGAAGCGCTCAGTCGCGGCGCTGGCTATGTTCATGAATTCTGGATGCGCGTCCCCAATCTCGTGGGAGGTTCCAGTTATACCCTCGCGATGTACGATCGCCCAGGTGGTACGTTGCTCTCCTCAAGTGGCGGAAGCCAAACAGATGCGGTCTCTGTCAAGATCTGGAATAACACAAAAGACGCCTTGCCAGCGTACACAGCAGGCACACACGGCTTTGCGACCAATACGAGCTTTGATCAACCCTCTCACACACAAGGCCAGGCCGCGATCTTGACGATTACACTGGCGACACCTTCGAGCAACCCGCTGAGTGGAATGGCCAACGCGCCCTTCGATCCACACATCATCCTCCCTTATATTACGGGACGCCCAGAGATCCACCGAGTACCATACTGCACAACCTGCCAGGAGACCGTCGACACTGCGGTTTACAGCAACGCGAGTTTGTTTGGCAGCAACCTTGAATTTGTCCTCGTCGTCCCAGAGAACAACACAAACTTTTGGCGTTGGCCCGAGGAGGTCGTGCCGATCTGGGACGCTTACACCTCATATGACAACTACATCCTCAGCGGAAAGACCACCAACACCGACTGGTATCTAACCCCTGACAACGCGACGACGTGGCAACACTATTCATCTACACCATAGACCATCAAGTAAGAGGAGAAGACAATGAAACACCAAGCACAAGGTATGATGGTAGGGTTGTTCACACTCCTGCTCGCAGGTGTCGTATACGCAGAGCCTCCTGTCATTAAACTAGACACACAAACCATCTCACTCAACGCACCCGTCCAGGCTGGTGTGATGGTCGCAGACCTCGATGGAGACCAAAAACCAGAGATCTTACTCAGCACATTGCACAAAGGCATCCGCCTCATCGGAGAGAAGATGAAGTGGTCCGTCGAGCTGAACGTCGGCCGCGCTGTCCCCGCCATCGGCGATCTTGATGGAGACGGCAAACCGGAGATCGTCATGCCCTTCTTAAGTGATCGCAGCACCACACAGAAGAGACTCAGTGATCTCGCGATCTTCGATAAGAGCGGAGGGCGTCAATACACACTCCAGCTTCCAGGTGAAGTCGGTGGCGCTGTCGTCCTTCAAGACATCAATGGAGACAAAAAGCCAGAGATCATCATGGCCACTATCGAAGGAAAACTCCTCGTTATCGACACAAAGGGGAAAGCACAACCAGGGTTTCCGAAGGATATCAAGAACACACTCGATGTCAGCGAAGTCACGATCCTCCCCACTCCTGCCGTCGGAGAGCTCGACGGCAATGTCAACAACGGCCCCGAGATCATCGTCGCAACAACAGGCGGTGTCCTCCACGCATTCCACAGCGATGGAAGCTCCCTGCCACAATATCCTCTGACACTCGACAAAGCGATCATGTCCTCTCCAGTCATCGGAGATATCAACAACGACGGCGAAGGTGAGATCATCATCGTCACAGCGAGCGGTATTCTCGATGTGCGCAAGCTAGACGGGACCTCTCATCAAGGCTTCCCAGTCCAGCTCAAGCAGCCCGTCACAGCAACACCTCTCGTCTTCGACAGCAACAAAGACAAGAAGAAAGAGATCTTTGTCGCGACGCTCGGTCAATTCGTGTTTGGTGTGGACGCACAAGGACAGCAGCTTCCAGGATGGCCACGCAAAGTCGACGCGATGGTCTCAGCCTCACCTCTTGCAGGCGATGTCAACGGTGACGCGACGATCGACATCCTCGTCGTAACACGCGCCGGCAGTCTCTACGCCTTTGACAAACAAGGGTTACATATCTCCGGCTACCCTGCCTCAGCAGGTGGTCCAGTCTACGCGACCCCCTCACTCGCAGACACAAAAGGTAATGGCAAGGCCGAATGGATCGTGGCACGACAAGACAAATCCCTCGCAATCGTCGAAGATCCCAGACCATCCATTCAGTCTCTGCGATACAGTACCCCTTGGGCCGTCTTCCAGGGTGGAAATGCACACACAGGGAGCCTCAACAACGTCACCAAACCTTCAAACCTCATCCCAACGGCACCAGCGCAAACCATCCCAACACAACCAACAAATCCTGTCATCGAGGCACAATCCTGTGGTTGCAATCAGACCGCCGATCTCACAGAGGAGTTCCCTCTTCACATCGCCTTGATGCTCTTCTTCTTCCTCGTCCTCGCACACAATAAACAAAGAACACCTCCCACAGTGTGAATCTCCTCCCAAAAGGCTCCATCCTTCACTCTCCTCGCCAAATATCTCCACAACATGATGCAACGCAACCCTTGTGGTAAGCGCTTGAACAAGGTATGCTGGCACAATACAAACTCACAATCACACATAGAGACGAGAAGAAATCGATGGAACGTCGTTCGTTTGGCTCTGTCATACTCAGATGGTTTGACCGATGTATTCCTGCAGAGCTGAAAGTAGACCAGGAAGAACTACGTAAAGGTCGGCTTTTGTTCGGATTCAACATCCTTCTCTTTGCGTTCACGGTCAGCTTGGCCATGCGACAGGGCCTTTCGCCAGAAGGACTCCACAAACACTTCCCAGCGCTTGCCATCTCCTCGATCGTCGCGTACGCCTTCAACATCACTCTGCTGTGGTGGAGACGCTCCACTCGTCTGGCTTCTTACGTGTTCATGGGACAACTATTTGTTGTCATGAGTCTCTTGGTGATCGTGACAGGAGGGATTGCCTCTCGCTCCATGCCCATCCTCGCATTGTACACACTGCTCGGGTTCTTCTTGCTTGGGCTCAAAGGTGGGCTTGCGTTTGGGTCACTAATCTTTATCGAGATTGCGACACTCGGAGCGCTCGCGAGTTTTGGCATCAACATGCCACAATGGGCAACAGGCTCGACGATCCAACGCGACATCATCGCGTCGGTGAATGCGCTTGTGTTCACTGCATTTTTGGGTTGGTTGTACGAAACGACCCGAGAGCACTTCACAAAAGCGCTCACAGAAAGTCTCGAAGAGAACAAAGCGCTCCAAATCCAAACCCTCACGGCGCAAAAAACCAACCAGCTCAAAAATGAATTTTTGGCCATGATGAGCCACGAGCTGCGCACCCCTCTCAACGCGATCATTGGATACTCCGAGCTCCTCAAGGAGGACGCAGAGGAGCAACAGCTTGATGCGTTCATGGACGATCTCGACAAGATACATGGTTCTGGTAAACACTTGCTGCTCTTACTCCAAGATATCCTCGATCTATCCTCCCTCGACATCGACGGTTATCAAATCGAACTCTCGACATTTTGTGTCTCTGAACTGATACACGGACTTGAGCTGCAACTTGAGACCCCACTCCTCAAACACAACAACACCTTTCGCGTCGAAGGTATTGACCTCTCAAACAACAGCATCCCCATCACAAGCGACGTTCAAAAGGTCCGGCAGATCTTGTTTCACTTACTCTCCAACGCGATCAAATTTACGGAGCACGGCCACATCACATTGCGAGTCGCGATACACCCACAAACAGTTCAATTTTCGGTCATCGATGATGGGATAGGGATCGATGAGAGCTTGCAGAAGGAAATGTTCGCAATGTTCCAACAAGGGGATAGCTCATCAACTCGCAGAAGAGGAGGTGTCGGGATAGGACTTGCGCTGGTAGAGAAGCTCACAAAAACGCTCAATGGCTCTATCGAAGTACACAGTGTCAAAGGCGAAGGCTCAACGTTTACAGTCACGCTCCCCAATCAACCAACCCCCAACGCTGCTTCCACAAAGACCGACGCGTGAACAAAATGCTGTTTGTGCCGAAAAGAAGGCATATCAAAAGCCCAGACCTCATCCGGGTACTTGATTACCCTGTTGGGATGTGATGTAAAGAATGTTCATGTGTTTCATCTTGGGACCCAAAACCGTGCTTTTTTCGCCAAAGTTGTGGGGTGATTGTGGATACAGCAGAGCAACAAGACACGCTATTTTCTTTTGTCCATGAAGATCGTGAATCGGTCACATACCTGGCGCTTCGAGGTCATCTCGATGCCCGTACAGCCAATACACTCAAAGAGATCATCCAGACACTCATTCAGTCGAACACAAAGCGCCTCGCGCTCGACCTTTCGGGTTTAGAGACATTGGATAGTTCAGGGATGGGTGGGGTTGTCTCACTCATTGGGAGACTTCACACTGCGGGAGGAAAGGTCAAGGTCTTTGGCTTGCAAGGGCAGCCGAAAGAGCTCTTCACAGCGCTCAACATGCACAGGGCTTTCGATCTTGTAGACGATCTCAATCAGGCCGTTAAAGCCCTCACAAAGTAGAGCCCCTTTTGTAGTCCCCATCGTTTTGTCGATCTCGTCGCACTTATCGTCGTTTTGCGATCAGACCAAAGACAGGCTGTGTTTCAAATGAAAGTCCGGTCAGGGTCGGAACAGACCCAGCAAAGGCAATGGCAAACCCACCTCCCTCAAGAGCCCGATGCCACCGTGCGAGTTGACGCCGACGCTGTCGAAAGTCAGCATCTCCGGGCTCAGCAAGTTCCACTCCTTCTCCAGGAAGCCTTGTCGTCAAAATCAGCGTCCCCTCCGAGCCAAGCAAAGAAAGATGTGCCTCTAGCTTCTCCTCCCAATCGTCTTTTGCACCTAACTGACCAAAAGAAGCCACCAGATCGTAACGACGATAAGTCTGGACCTGGGAGAGTTCTCCGCGAAAAAAATCACCGAGCTGATAACCCTGCGAACGCAATGCGTTCACAGTGTCCATCAAGAATGCCGACGTGGTGTCGACACCATTCAATCGATACCCCAGGGAACCAAAAATGGAGAGTCGTTCCCCTGCACCTCCACCCACCTCAAAACAGTCCCCTGTCCGCTGAGAAACATACTCCTCAATCCATCGATGCAATCGCACATACAAAGGAGAGGATGAGCGCGTGTGTTGTTGGCTTTGTCGTTCATTGGATTGAAGTAAAGGTCGCATGTTTTGATTCTCCCAGCTCAGGATCGTTTGATAAAAAAACTCTATGGCATCAACACTTCACATGCCATGGGGAAGATAGTAGATGGCTATGGACGGACATAGGAACACAAAGAAGACGCCAGCCCGTCGACAGAATAGTTACTCTCTTGTTGGCTACGCCAGAAGCGCTCCCAGGTGAGCGCTGTGTGATGATGTTGATTCCCAACACAGATCCTATCGTCCTTGACAATCACTTGTACGGATTTTTCACATGCCAACCCAAACTCTCTGTTGGCGTAATGGAAGATCAACGTCAACTCACGTGCGAGCCATTGCAGATCTGCCGGATGGAGAATCGACTCCAAAAAGACAGTCTTGAGCTGTTCGCGGAGACGTGAGAGGAAATCAGGTGCTTCGGAGGACATCTCTACTGATTTTGTTTCCATTGTTCTGTTCCTTCTTTACCGTTCGTTGTCATTGCTGTTCATCTTTGTGCTCCTCTTCAAGAAGAATGCCAGATACCCACAATGTACATTTCGCTTCAGGCACAAAAACATCACACTTTGGTCATTTTTTACACAGAGTCGACAAACACCAAAAGATAATAACACTATAAAAACAAAGACATTGAACATTTACCCCCCCGACTTTCTCCCGTTGACCCAGCTTCAAAGAAGACCCCGGCGACAAGCTTCATTATATACGGCCAACAAGAGAGTGAACATACAAAGCTTTAGGCTGTTCCAAGGAAAGAAGCTTTAAGGCCGATAGATGCAAAAGAATATGAAGGGTGAGACCCTCACCATCGTCGTTACTGAAGCGATTTGATTTGCGAAACAACGAGCTGTCAGAGCCCACACTACCCCCGCCCGACAAAAAAAACATAAAACACTGATTTAAAACACCTTTCCCCAAAAAACCCTCATACACTCCACTCTCGATCCCGGCTCAGTGGCTATGGAGACAAATCCCCTCCAAAACAGGCCACCTGCTAAATTCTCATTTAAACCATACAAAACAAACAGATAAAACACATGGCACAACATATGCAATAGGAAGAAAAATAAGAGGAGACAAATACTCCAATTCTAGAAAAAGCAAAACATTCCGCTTGAACCAAGGACCTGTTTTCGGCGAACAGGATAGGAGAATAGTATGCGGTACATATCAACGCAGTTAAAAGCATGGACGCTCATCACTTCCCTTCTGTTTTTCATGGGTTGCCAAAGTGGCGCCTTTGACACACTGGGAGTCAGCAAACAAAATCTGGAAGCCAATATTGAATTTTGGGTCGCCAGCGAGAGTGAGAAAGTCACTCAAAGTAGCATCCCAAGTTGGCTGACCACAACCAACAGAGAAGTCTGGGATGGACAGAAGATCAAAATCTTCGGTGGCCGTAACGAAGTGCTGGGTTTTCAATTGTTCTTAAAAGCCGACCAGGACATCAATCAGATGGACATGACGGTCAGCGCGCTCAGCGATGGGACCAACCAGATCGCGAACGACCCGAACGCGACAAATCCGGCGTCTTCAAAGGGACGTCCGATTCAGTTGTTCGAGCAGCGTTATCTGTATGTCAACCGCGCAAGTGGCGGTCCCTGGGGTTCGCTCTTCTGGAGCAATGCTGCCGCTCCCACAGGCTTTGCCGGTCAATGGGTTCCCGATCCGCTCGTCCCCTTTGAGGTCAATGTCGCCAACAATGGCACCCCCTTTACGCTCAAAAACAATACACTCCAAGGTCTCTGGGTCGATGTCTATGTCCCCAAAAATACCCCCCCGGGTACATATCAGGGAACCGTGACCATCAAGGCCAACGGCGTCACCCATCATACCATCCCTGTAGAGCTCAAAGTCCACTGCTTTACACTCCCAGACAAACCCACCGCGAAGACCATGTTGTACGTCGATATGGGCGAAGTCTACTACAGACACCAAACCATGCCTGGCACAACAAAAGCAGCTCTCCTCGCCAAACGCTACTATCAAATGCTCCACAGACACAAAGTCTCTCCCATCGAGAGCACAGATGATGTCTCACAAGCGTCAGCGCTGCTTCCTGCGTTGAACGGAAGCTACTTTACCACCGCAGAGGGTTACGAAGGTCCTGGTGAAGCGACAGGCGTTGGGATCGTCTCTATCGCAACATACGGTTCATGGTGGTGGGCTGGTTATGACCACAACACCATTCGTCAAAAGGCTGATGACTGGGCGACATGGCTCGCCACAAACAGCCCCAACACAGAGTCTTTTGTCTATGTACTCGATGAACCAACCAACACTCCAGAGACCAACAACCAGATCCTCGACTTTACCCAAGCGCTCGCAAACCACTCAGGTCCAGGCGCAGACATTCCACGTATGATCACAACTGGATTTCGCGGAAGCCTCGCACCAAGCATCAACCTCTGGGTAGAAGGTGCCGCACAGTACAACGCAGACAAAGTCAAACAAGCCTGTCGCCTGCAACAAAAATACTGGATCTACAACGGATACAGACCAGCAACAGGGACCTTCGTGATGGATGATGTCGGTGTGTCCCCCCGCGTCAATGCATGGGTCCAGTACAAACACGGTATCCCCCGTTGGTTCTACTGGATGGGTAATTACTGGAGTGACTGGCAAGGTGGACGCGGTCGTCTCGACCCTTACGCAACTGCAGAGAACTTCCAAAACGCCTGGGGTGAATGGGGTGTGGGTGATGGAACACTCTTCTACCCAGGTGAACAACCCAGCCAATTTGCGAGCAACGACCTCAACTTCGAAGGCGGCGTCGCCAGCATCCGACTCAAAAACTGGCGTCGTGGTATCCAAGATTACGAATACCTCGCGATGGTCAAAAACCTCGACCCAAGCTATGCAGTTGCGCTCGCACAGAGCAAAGTCCCCACAGCCATCAGCCAGGCAGACAAAAACCAAAATGTCACCTGGAATATCCGTGGTAACAGCTGGGAAACCACTCGTAAACAGATCGCCAACTTCCTCGACATCTCATGCCAGGGTGGTGGAGCGGGTCCAGGAACACCCACCCCAGCTCCCAGCAACACCAGTCCTCCAGTCTGTACACCAGCGTTTGTCACAAACGCCGACGGTAACTGGTCCGACCCCAACACTTGGAAAGGTGGTCAGATCCCAGGTGATGGTGATGAGGTCGTCATCATGCACAACGTCACTGTTGACACAAACACAACAGTCGGCAGCAGCCCTACTGACAACCTCAAAGAAGACGTCCTCGTCCTCGGACCACTTGGTTCATTGAGCATCGCTGAGAACACCAAATTGACCGTCAAAGGTAACCTGTTCCTGAATGATGCAACTCTTACAGTCGGTGCAGGCGCAACATATGAGTTCGATGTCCCCGCTGGGAAAGTGTACCAGTTGAAGATTGGATACGCAGACAATCAAAATTCCAAACTCATCGTTCAAGGAGTTGCAGGCAACCGCGCACACATCGTCTCAAAGGCAGGAGGTGGCATTGGACAGCTTCGTGGCGGTGAGACACAAACAGGTGACCAGAGTGGTGGATGGAGAAACGGTGGTCAAATCGAAGCACACTACGCCAACTTTACACGAATCGGCGATGCAACACATTTCGCTCACGCTCGCTGGCCCTCTTCTGGTGAGAGCAGCCACTACATCTTTGACCACTGCATCATGGACACAACAGGTGACTGGTACTCCACAGGCTTCGATGGCATCCACACAAACATCGAGTTCAAGCACACGACCTTCCGCAACTCACAGAGCACACGTAGCCTACACATCGCCCACTGGGGCACAGCACCCACAGGAAGCCGCGTTGTACAAGGTTGTGTCTTCGACAAGGTCGTCCACTTCTTCACGGCAGCTGGATACCACATCAAAGATAACTTGTTTGGTGCTCTCAACGGCGAGACGTTCATCATGACACCAGGTGCACCCGCCTCCTTCTCTGGTAACTTGGTCCGCAAAACCAGCAGCCTCGCGACAGGTGTCTACGCCGAAAGTCTGAACATCAAAGACAATTACTGGCTCAACGATCATAACCAACTGTACGCACAATTTGTCACACCTCTTGGTAGCGGCTCTGTGAGCACACCGAGCAAGTTCGAAGGGAACATCTTCGAATCCACTGGAACTGATTCACAGGGTGGAGGTATCATCTTTAACACTTACCCAAGCACACCTGGACAGGTCGACATCATCAAGAACATCATGCTTCCGAACGCTGCGGGGACGGCTCCTGGCACACTCATGATGCTCCAAGGCAGCAGCAACCTGACCGTCAATGTCCAACGTAACACCTACATCACAGCGAACAGCCTGGGCACCTTCGTGGGTCTCACATACCTCGGTCACACAGGGATGATTGCCTCCTTCCGTAACAACTTGGCCTGGGACACCCAATACCGTCCGGCTAACTTCTTGATGTTCAACCTCGGCAGCAGCTGGACCGCGACAGATGTCGTCTCATCAGAAAACCTGAACTACAACAACACCTTCAACCAGGCACAAGGTAGCAACGGCAGAGGTTATCACGGGTTCAACTTTAGCAGTGGTACCCCCGGAGAGAATGACCTCAATGAAGATCCACAGTTTGTTGACCACAATCGCAACCTCGCACGATGGGCTGATTCACTCGGCGCACCAAGTGGCACAGATGCAGACAAGAGACAATACGCGCTCAACCAGTTAATGCTCGCAAATGACCCAGGTGCGAACCCCAACTATACGATCGCCAACTTGATGCAATACGTCAAAGCTGGATTTGAGCCGACCAATCAGGCGCTGAGACAAGCAGGTTCTCCTGCAGATGGTTCTCCAGACATTGGCGCTGTCGACCTTCAATAAACGCTTTGAAAGACACAATGTATCACAACTCATAAAGAAACGAACATTTCGACATAAGGAGCACAGATATGACATCCTTCATTCTTCTTCAATTGGCGCTCTTGGTGAGCTCGCCCACCATTAACACGAAGGTGACAAGGTGCCACCAAAGCTGCCAGATCACCCAGCTCAAATGTATTCAGGTGTGTTCACGTCAGATGATGGTTTGCAGCGCCAAAGCACAAACAACAACAAACAAGACCAGGCTGCCGGCCAACTTCTCCTGTATGAAAACACGCGTCAAATGTATGCGTGATTGTCATCACCTCACCAAGAAATGTGTTAGAGGCTGCCAAAGTACGTGCAAAACTCGATGCAAAACCATGAGCAACAAAAAAGCAATCCGCTACGCATATTGTCTGCACACACATTGTGGGATTTGCAATCAAACAACCCACGCTGCCGCAGAAGACATGAAGAAAAGGTTGCTGACGCTCTCTAGTAAGTATACCTCACAGTCCCTAAAAAGCCGACTGACAGCCTTGAAGCGCAAGGCTGAGGTCAAAGACAATGAAACAGGAGTCCAACGACGCGCACGTTGTCGCTTCAAACACTGCAACAAAAAATAATCCCAACATCAACCTTCCCACTCGACAGCAATTCTCCCCCACGACATCAAAGACACCATCCAACAAAGACCTACGAAACAGACTCAAGAGACGATTCCATCTATGTCACTGCACCCCCTATCCAACCCCCCACCACAAGTGATACAACTGCAACACCGGGCTAAGCGTAAACTGGTTGCACTTATCATTTGCGACGAACCCCTTCAACGAACCTCTCGATCCCCCTTTCGAGACTTTTCCCTGGGAAAAAGACACCACCAGCAGCTCCAAGGTCGTTTGAGACCACATGATGCATCGATGACCCCCCATCCTGACCCACACAACGAAAAGGACCTCCTCTCCGAAAAAACAACATGAACCAAAAATCCTATTCAACGTAGACACTTACCATCCAACAGAGTGTCAAAATCTAAGAAAAAGACTCCTGGCATACTCGTTGCAATAGAGCCGGGCAAGGAAAACGTAGAGTCAAACATACGGAGTTTATGATGGCTACACAACACAGTGACACATATATGAAAGGAAAGCGATGGAGCGCTCTCCGAGCCGCAGCTGAGACGCTTCATTGTTCCAGACATATCCATCATCAACCCGATATGAACGAACTTTATGATCTATCCATTGCACAACCAACGTGTCTCGAATCAGACATTCCGATGGCCGATCCAGACTTTGTGGGATTGACAGGTGGAAGAGATCGCGTCCTTGTTCACTACTCAGGTCAGGACACTGCGCGTTCGGCTTGGGCCAGAGAGTGTATGCCACTCGCGAAAGACTATCCTCTCACGCTCTCTCAGAAAAAACAAAAAGAGCGGATTGAGCGTTCTGTTCGGGAGGCCAACTTTTCACTCATGCAAGAAGAGTTGATCCACACAGAGGTTTACTTTGGTAAGAACAAAGACTTTATGGGACGTATTCATCTCCTCGTCCCTCAAAAATATGCGAAGTTAGCATACGACCTCAACCTGAACTTTATCCGCAAGACAGCAGAGCAGGATCTATTGTACTCGGTCTCCAAACAGCTTCCTTTTCCGGATTTATGGATTGTCTGTGATCCGGACTGGCAGCCAAAAGCCACAGACGCGTCAGCCAAAGACAACAAAAGATTGCAAATGCTCTTCGACCTCGAAGGTTGCACGAGTTATCTCCTCGGCGCGAGATACTTCGGTGAGGTGAAAAAAGCCTGCCTGACCATGATTTGGCACGCTGCCCTTTCACATGGTATTGGCATGCCAATCCACGGCAGCTCAAAGACCCTTCATATCGAAGTGCCAAACAACGATTATAACGAGCCATTTACGTTCTTAACACTTGGCTTGTCTGGGACAGGAAAATCGACCGTTGGTTCCAGCCAACACACAGATCTCCTCGATCCAGAGAACGAACCTGTCAGGCTGGGTAACGATGACGCGATTGTGATTCTATATGACCCCTCGGATCCAATGAGCGCGTGTGTAGGGCTTGAAGAAGGTTGCTACAACAAATCAAATGACTACGACGAATCCTCTCCGATGCTCGCGACGATTCAGTCCGCAGAAAATGTGCTGATCCGTCGAGACCGCCAAGGCAATCATGTCCTCACACATGAGGACGCATACTCAGGCAATGGCCGCGTCCAGACAGCAAGACATCGACTTCCAGGGACGACCAAAGAGCTCGACACACCTCATCCCGACTGCGTTGCGTTGCTGATGAGAGACGAAGTATTACCACCTGTTCTTCGCGTGATCGACCCATCATTGTTTATCGGCATGTACATGTCTCTTGCGAGCCGCACAACTAACGCCGAGAACGTCCCCATCGAACAGATCGGGAGACTTCGAATGGTCCCTGGTGCCAACCCATTCAACACGTGGGGATTTCCAGAAGAGACACGTGCCCTTGAGCAGCTCATTGAACACGCAACGTTCGAAGGTTTGGTGCTCAACACAGGAGGATTCTTCTCAGGAAACATACAAGGTGAAGAGCCGCGTGCGATCCCCAAGGAGCTTACACTCTCGATTTATCCGAAGCTCGCAAAGAATCAAATCCAGTGGCAAGACTGGCATATGTTCCCTGGTTTGCAGATCCCCGATCCCAAGTGCTTTGAAGACATCGACTCGGACTTCTCCAAGCATTTTCATCCGCTCTATATTCGGGACAAAAAGGGATACAGACAGCTTTTGTTTCAACGACTCAAAGAGAGGATCCACTTCCTCCAGGGTCTGACAGTCGACCAAAAATATATCAAACCATTCGTCCGTGCGTTGCAAAGAATGCAGAGCACTTCACACAAACAACCAACCATATTGAGAGGCCACAACCACGAATCACTTTTTGCGTAACCAGCCCATACACCAAATGGTATGGAGCTTCTCACGACCTGTGAATATGGTGTCGTCATGATGTCAGAAAGCAAAGAGCAGGTCGTGAGAAAACGGAGATGTTTCCCCTGAACGAGCTTCAAAGCTCCACCAGGTCAAGCATAAAAACTCTTCTCCAGGCTTATCCAGACGAGCTTGTCTCACCTGGTTTTCCTTCCCTAACCATTCCCCCTCTTCTCTGCATGTGAGAGGGGGATTTTTTTTATCTCACACACGAGTTTCTGTTCATCTCCATCCTCTGGAAAAAAGGGGGGAGGGTTTTAGCCGATATGTACGGGGTTTCGCTTGAAGTCTGTTCCGGCGGACGTTGCACCAACGCAGCGCGCTGGACCGCATTTGAACCCCTTCGGGGTTGGGGCTTTACCACTGACAGAACTCTTCCAGAAGAGGCTTCTCTTCGTGGCTGATTTGCTTCGTGCGCTTTGCAACATACGCCTCGACAAACTCTCCACCCTTCGCCTTCGGCTCTTCCCTCCTCTCAAGCCTTTCGAGAGG
>MDTC01071096.1_pt1 | contig 46732 bp, 26 predicted proteins | sample 811181 | NCBI WGS metagenome assembly MDTC01 (sample SAMN05326644, study PRJNA326480) | marine metagenome | isolation source: seawater | place: Pacific Ocean: North | collected 2011 | reverse complement strand
TGCGATACGGAGTGGAAGCAAGAAGGACTTTGAATGGATTATAGTGATCCAGGTATTCGGAACTTCGGTCATCAAACAAATAATCTTCAGGTTTGGCCGAGTAGATTCCATTCCCTTCTTTTCGCCACTTTGGTGTCCATATTTCTGAGCCTCTTATAAAGACCCTTTTCCCTCTCTCTGCCCTGTAAGTAATGGGCATCCCGGGTCGACCACCTCGGATGGGGGTTACTCGTTCCCGATAGATTCCTTCCTGAACCAGGATGGTATCTCCTGGTTGGGCCCGTCTGGCACCTGATGAAATAGTCCTGATTGGATTTTCAACGGTGCCCGGGTTGCCATCATTTCCCAGTGGAGATACCACATAGGTTCGGGCATCTAGATGAATGAGGGTCGCACATAAAATGATCCAGATCCTGTTGAATTTCATCCTCTTCATATGATCCAATAAAATCAACCGACCTTGCAAGGCGTAATGAATACCTGGGGAGGAGGGGATGCTCAGTTTTGAGGTCTGTCAGATGACTGAAAATGAGCGAATTTAATTGCTCGCTCAATTTGAAGGAGGGCACTGTCCACGATTTCAAAAGCAGATTCAATGCTTTGATCGACATAGCTGAGATACCACTCGTCATTTTCCTGATCAAACTGTGGATAACCAATAAGTTCCATTAGCTGAAAGGTGCGGGGGTCAAAATTATCCACCTCAACTTCATAAACCAAAGACGGTTGGTCCTCCAGTTTGCTTGATGGATCATTGGGTTGATTAATTTCCAGCATAACACGGTAGGGCATGGAAGAGTTTTGATCTTTGGGAAGGATGTAATCGGACGGATCAAAAGATCCATTTGCAGTGGCTTCAGAAATTGCATCAATGGACTCCCCGATTGTCATTTGTTTTTCTTCAGCATCCTTTTTAGCTTTTTCCCAACCCCTAACCTTGAAAGCCCAATAGGGGAGTTGAGTCTGACTATCATTACGATCAGATGAATAGAGAGTTTTGACATGATAAAGGGACTGGTTCTCCAGCCATATCGCCAAATGTGGAGGATTTTGAGGGTCGTAGCTTGGCCCGGTTCGTACATCCAAAAGTAATTTGTAACCAGGGTCTGGAGAGTACTGATAGGTGAGTCCCTTTTCATCCATATCAAACATATGCAGAGCGGGTCCAAGATTGCCACTTAACCCAAGGATAGCCTTGATGGGAACTGGTTGGTAGTAAAAGAGTGATGTGAATAGAGCTACAGCAAGGCCGACTGCGATGGCGGTGCTATGCTTAAAATATTTTTTGAGGGGAACAATATTGTTAAGGATGTGCCCTGCGACTACTCCAATAAAAACGAAACCGGATAGGGCGTGCAGTCCGATAATTTCAATGGAAAATGGCTGTGAAAAGGCATAAATGCCCGATAACGCCATGACCAAAAAGAGCAGGGCATTGAAGAGAGAAATGATCCGTCTTCTTTTCAAGCTATCTTAGGCCTTGCTTGGAATAATTGCGTTATGCTGGCGGAGTAAAGAGTGAATCTCAGATAGAGCTACTTTATGTGGTGTTGAGTTAGACTTTGCCGCCAGGGCTGCGGTCGCACCTGCTGCTTGTCCCATAGCCATACAGGCAGACTGAACTCGCAAGCCTGAGTTTGCAAGTCGGTCGCTGCTTATGCATCGACCGGCTACGATAATATTTTCACTCCCTTTTGGTATGAGGGCACTAAGAGGAATAGTTGGAACAATTCCACGCTTGAGCGGTTTGGGCTTAACTCCTGTGCGAGTATGCAGGTCGACAGGATAAAACGCATAGCCAACTGCATCGTCAAAATGGCGACCAGATGTATAATCCTGAACGGTAATGAGAGTTTCTCCAAGTATGCGGTAGCTTTCACGAAAACCAGTTTCGGGCTGCAAGTGCATCAGTCTTTTCTTATCTCTTCTTACTCGGGCAAGAATTGATTTTCGACCGGTTAAGTTGGCTCGAGTGGCGGTCCTAGAATTGGTAGAGTCTGCACCATGAACATAAAGCCTGTGTAATTGCTTACTTGCAGGGTTATGGGTAGCTCCAAGATTAAAGAGATAAGAGCCAGGTTGTCTTTCCTCTTCTCTTAATCTCTCAAAGCCGAGTAAACCAACCACTTCTGCTCCCCCGGTACAGTCCACAATCTGCTTACAGTATACGCGCCTTTTAGTTCCAAAACCCATGCAGTCCACTTGCCAGCCTTGCTCAGTCTTTTTTACTGAAGTGGGAAATTCATAGTAGGCAATCTCGACGCCGGCTTCCTGACATTTTTCCTCTGCAAGAATTGCGAAAATAAACTGGTTTATATGGATTTGGTTATGATGGTGAGCACGGGGTACTTTGGAAAAATCAGGAAACTTCCCGCCATCTAATTCCACACTCTCTTTTACAAGCTCCCAACCGATTCCAGCAATCACCTGTTTCCCCCATGCATCGAACAGTCCAGGATATGCAACTCCTCCGGTTGTAGTGGTTCCACCGAGTTGAGAATTTCTTTCGACCAATAATGTTTTGGCACCTGCCCGTCCTGCCTGAATCGCAGCAGTGGTTCCCGCCGATCCACTACCAACAACTAAGATATCCACTTCATTAGTAACCTCAGGCTCGAAGTCATCTTTTTGGGGTTCGACCGAAGCATGTGAAGTTGAGGCTATAGTTAATCCCGCAAAAGTGGATGCACCGATGAGGGACTTTTGGATAAAATTCCTTCTGGAATCTTCGTAGTTTTCGTCAGCGTTTTTCATTTATGAAGTAGTCAATTACTTTATCAGTTCTAGTATATTTTGGAAGATGACTAGTAAGTATGTTCTGGTTTCTGAAAACAAGAAGAAATCAGGTGTAATTAAAGATTCTTTTTCGTGGGATATAGGCGATGGTAAGCCGAAGTACGATAAATGTAGGTATTTCCGTCTTTGAGTACACAAAACCTTGCTACAAGATCCATCTCTTCAGCTTTCTGCATACCTTTTTCTAATCCCATAATCATTAGGGCCGTAGCCCATGCATCCGCATCCCTAGCAGTGGGGGCAAAAGCATTTACAGCGATCAGATTATTTTCCACAGGTTTTCCCGTTTTTGGATTCAATAAGTGAGACGCATTTCTTTTGGTTTTGGGGTTTGGTTTTTTAAGACGGTAAGTACCCGAAGTGGCCACTGCATAGTTTCGAAGGGGAATGGACACCATCTGGTCTTTCCCCTTTTCCCCATTTTCAAGACCAACGATCCACCCGTTACCTTTTTTTCCTCCCCCGTGAGCCCTTACTTCGCCACCGATTTCAACCAGGTAGTTCTGTAAACCATAGCGTTTTAATAATTCACAGATTTGATCAATTATTTCTCCCTTAGCTGACCCGGATAAATCTAGCTTTAGATCCGGGTGTTTTTTACATAGACGGTCCTTAGGTAAGATCTCTAGTTGGTGCATCCCTGATGAATGGAGTGCTTCGACAACCTCTTCATCTTTGGGAATCGTGGAGCGGTGTCTTCCATCCGGTCCAAAACCCCAAAGGTTTACGATTTGCCCAATAGCAGAATCAAAAGTACCTGCTGTTTGTTGATACATCCATTGAGCATGTTCTAATAACTTATGGATATCTGGATGAATTTCGACGGATTCGGTACTTTTAATTGAATTAAATTTCGAAAGATCAGAATCTTTTCGCCAATGAGAGAAAATCTTTTCGTTATCAGCCAATCTTTGATTGATCGACTTTTTAAGATCTTCACGATCGATGTTTATATGTGGCAGTAATTTAACTGCCCAAGTCGTGCCCAAGGCGTTACCATTAAGCTCAACAAGATAAGGCTGTTGATCTATCTGATCGACGCAACCGACTAGAACTAAGCCGGCTGCAATCAATACGGAGACCCGTAACACAGCCAAATTCCAAGATTGGAAGATAAAATATTTTACCTGCTTCTTCCCCGGTCCAAGAGTGCTTGTAATTCCGCATTAAGTTTTTCCGTCATTTCAGGGTTGGATTGGGCAAGGTTGATCCTCTCTCCAGGGTCTTTTTCTAAATCAATCAGGGTAAGTTTATCAACGGCTTCATTTGCCAGCTTTTGTTCTACAGTGACATTACGTGCCATTTTCTTGGCATGGCGAAGGAGTTTCCATTTTCCTTTGCGAAAACCAAAGTTTCCTCTGCCACCATTATCCTGCTGGATTAAATGATCCCTTCCTTTTGCTCCCTCCTTGCCCAAGAGAGCATCCATAACATCCAAGCTATCGATATAAGAGTCTTTTGGCAGGGAGAGGCCCAGGTGACTGGCTAAACTGGTGGCTAAGTCAATCGTACAAACCACTTCATCAGAAGTGCCTGGCTCAATCGTTCCCGGCCACCAAGTGATGAAGGGAGTCCGGGTACCTCCTTCGAACACGCTGTATTTGCCTCCTTTATAGGGACCAGCTGGCTTATGATCCCCCATGAACTCGAGGGCACCGTCCTTATAACCGTCGTCTCCTACGGGTCCGTTGTCGGAACAGAAAACAATCATGGTATTTTTTTCTAAGCCTTGTTCTTTTAGTATGCGTACGATTTCTCCGACACACCAGTCCAGTTGTACGATTACATCTCCCCGGTAACTAAGGCCTGATTTTCCTTTGAAGCGCTCGTGCGGGATGCGGGGAACATGAAGGTCGTGTGACGCAAAAAAGAGAAAGAATGGGTCTTTCTTATTTTTCTTAATCCATTCTTCGGACTTTTCCACCCATTTGTCCGCTAAGTCTTCATCTCGGAAGCGGGCGGAATGTCCTCCTGTGTAGAATCCGATACGGCTGATTCCGTTATGAATGGTGGAATTATGGCCATGAGACCAATCCATTTTGAGGGTATGCCGATGGGTGATTCCAGTAGGGTGATCTTCGCTAGGCTGTTTCATTCCAACCCAAAGAGGGTCCGATGGGTCTAGATTAAGCACCCGACTATTTTCAACATAAACCTGAGGCACCCGGTCGTTGGTGGTGGGCAATAAGAAATTGTAATCAAAACCGATCTCTCTTGGCCCAGGTTTTAGCTCCCCATTCCAGTCAGGACCTTTACCGGGTGCACCTAATCCTAGGTGCCACTTTCCAATCACTGCAGTCCGGTAGCCTGCACTTTTGAGCAAATCTCCGATCGTTTTTTCCCCAGGTTGAATGATTGATGGACCGTTGGGAGGAGCGATCCCCGTTCCTGCTCTACGAAAGGCATAGTTGCCGGTAAGAAAAGAGTAACGGGTGGGCGTGCAGGTGGAGGCGGAGCAATACCCGCTGGTAAACCTCAACCCTTCCTTTGCCAGCTGGTCAATGTGTGGAGTTTTCAGGTTCTTGGGCTTGGCACCATAGCAACCAACATCCCCAAATCCCAGATCATCTGCCATGATTACAATGACATTCGGTTTACTTGCCATGGCATGAATGGCCAGAAAAACAGCAACAATTGTGAGGTAAATATATTTCATAAATATTCTTTGTTAGAAATTATTATTAGGCTATTGGATTCTAGAATGCATGAGCTCTTCTATCTCATCTGGTTCAATGGGGGCATCATTTGTTAGAATCAATGGCCCTTTGGGGGTGATGACAATATTTTCTTCCAGACGAACACCAACTTTTTCCTCAGGGATGTAGATTCCTGGCTCAACCGTAAAAACTGAATTTTCTTTAAATGCAGATTGCCCGTTGCTTACATCGTGTACGTCTAGGCCCAATGAATGGCCAAGTCCATGCATGAAATATTTTCGGCAGGCAGGATTTCTTGAGTCCTGTTTTTTTAGATCTTTCAGGGAGATTAATTTCAAGGAAACTAATTCCTCGTTCATCATGTCTTGGGCGTCTTTGGTCCATTCCTTAATAGACTTTCCAATGGAGGCATTTTCGATCGATTGTCTTAAAACCCGAAGAACTGAGTTATAAATCGCCCGTTGCCTGCGACTGAATTTTCCGCTTACCGGAATAGTGCGGGTCAGATCGGCGTTGTAGTTGGCATAATTGGCCCCCACATCCATAAGAACGAGCTGTCCTTTTTGGCAGGTGCAATCGTTATCAATGTAATGGAGACAGCATGCATTTTCACCTGATGCGACGATCGGTCCGTACGCAAATTTACAACGGTTAGAAATGAAGGAGTGTGCCCATTCCGCTTCTATTTCATATTCCTTGATACCTGGTTTTATCATCTGCAATACCCGACGATATCCTTGTGTCGTTATATCCACAGCATGATTGATCAGACTGATCTCCCGTGCGTCCTTCACAAACCTCAGTTCATGAAGAAGTGGGGCAAGCCTTCCGTGTTTTTTTTTGGGATAACGCTTTTTTATTTCTTCCCTGAATCGATCGTCCCTTGTTTGAACCGGATTATCCGCCCGCTGATGTTCATTATGATTGAGAAAAAAGAGTTTCTTGCCCCGAGCGAGCTGTTTAAAAACAGGCCAGAATTCATCTAGCCAACAAATGCGTGATATACCCGAGATGGTGCGGGCATGCTTTTTATGGAGTTTGTATCCCTCCCAGATTTTCAGGAGAGGTGTCGATTGACGGATGAAAAGAATGGATCGATCCCTGGCCTTGGATGCATACGGGTCCAATACAAGGATTGATTGTTCATGTTCGATGCCCGAGAGGTAAAACAAGTCTGCATTGGGATGGTAGGGAAGGGTGCCGTCCGCATTGCTTGGCATCAAGTCATTGGAATTTATGACCGCGATAGAATTGTTGGGCAAGCGATCGAGTAAACGTTTGCGGTTTAGCCTGAACAAGGCTGGATCGATGGGGTCGTGTCTCAAGAGATTCTTCTAAGTTTGGAGATTCGTCCGGTTTGTACCCACTCGGCCACAAAGATATCTCCGCACGGAGAGAAGCAGGCGTCATGTGGATGTACGAATTTACCGGGTTTCCAGGTCTTGGAGTTTCCGCGACTGACTTTTTTATGGGTGACCACATTCTCCACATCGTCTCCCAGTCTCGCCACCACTTTATTCGATTTGTCCAACAGGGAAATCCGGGCATGCAGTTCGGGAATCATCAATAAATCCTGCCAGCTATCCGCATTGGCTGGCAAACCAAAGCCGTTGATGGTTTGTACATGCCTTCCTTCAAGATCAAGGAACTGGATGGTGTGGTGTGCCCGGTCGCAAATAACCACGGTTTCTTTTCCATTTCGATCATCCACCCAAATGCCATGAGGAGTTTTGAAAGTACCTTGGCCTTTGCCCGGTCCGCCGAATTTCGACAACCAGTTCCCTTCTTTATCGTAGCGGTGAATCCAGAAGGAGCCGTAGCCATCGGAAAGGAGGAAGCCACCGTCTCTCAAAAAAGCAAAGTTAGTCGGCAGAAAGGCATCTCTTCCCCAACGGGGACGATTCTTACTGGCTAGCCTAACTGAGCCTTCTTTATCTTCACCCTCCTTATAAACGCCACTTTGCATAGGAGCGTATTTTTCCCAAACCACTTCACCGTTCAGGGTGAGCTTGGCAAAGGCTTTTATGTTTTGGTAGGCACAAACATAGAGGAATTCCTCGTTACCTTCCTTGCGAACCTCAATGCCATGACCACCGCCTTGAAACTGACTGCCGAAAGCCCGGACAAATTTTCCGTCCGGATCGAAAACAAAGATGGATGGATGATCGATTAAATGTTTTCTGCCTTCGTGGATCACATAGACGAAACCTGCCTGATCGACGGCGAGATTGTGGGTGGTTTGCCAAGTATACTTGTCAGGAAGTTTCGCCCAGTTGTGCACCGCTTCAAACTTATATTGTTCAGTTCCAACGATGATCTGCTTCTCAGAGCCTTTTTTGCCGAGCAGTAGGTTGGGAAAAAAGAGGCCGGTAGTACAAGCTGTGGACAAAAAGTTTCTACGAGTAGTCTTTGGGATGTGCATAGGAAAGTAAGCTGTTCAAATTTCTTAGCCCGGACAAGCCCAAGGCATTTCAGAGGTTCTCGATCATTTCGATCCTAATAAGATGTTCATTGTTGACGCTATCAAATAATGGAATTTGAGACTTGGTGTCCAGGTCGGTCAGATTGATGGTGAAATTACTGATGGCAGACCAAGATAGCTGCGTATCTTTTTTCCCCTGAAATTGATCGATGGTAAAGATAACATTTTGTTTTTCATGACCAGATATCTTACGGGTTGCATGAAAATCCCCAATGTCTTTCCCATGTCCTAGAAAACGGCTCGCTGTATTTAATCTTAAAATCAAGTCCTTCCCTTGCGGATTAATGTTGAGGCATAAGGCGAGGTCATCTGAACACTCCAGTTCTGGGTTTTGGAAAATGTACCCTGTTAAATTAGTGCCATTTTGCGTCGCCCAGTTTTTTGTGCCCAGAGAAAAATCATCGATTAAGCGCGTTTTAGGAATATCGCTAAAGGCATTCAGATCGAGATCCTTGGGCTCATAAATCTGTTCAACGGAATTCAAAGCGATGGTTTCAGTGGATCCATTTTGCAAAGTGATGACCTTGTCGAGTTTGTAGCGACACAGAGCAAAAGCATAAATTGGTAATTTTGGGTAAACTGCGAATCGTGCGGAGTAGTGCCTTTGGTTATCGGAAAGATGTAAGTCCGCAGGTGTACTCTTCCAAAACCGGGTTCGGGAGTTTGGGTGGTAACTGTAGTAGATTTCAACTTCTTGCAGATTTTTTAAATCCTGGGGGACTACGGTGAACACAGCTTCTCCATCCGTGATTTCCAGGGTAGATTCTGGAGTACGGGGAAGGTAAACCTTTTCTGTCTTTAAATATTGGTCAAACCATTGGTTCAGTAGAGCCCATTGTTCTGAACCTGGTCCGTGATTTTTGTGGAGGTTAGCTGAAACCCGCCAGTTGTCGTGTGGTAATAAATCCATAGCATTCTGAATACGCTCATAGGTGGAATGGAAATCATTAGAAGAAGTAATGAATGCAACCGGGCATTGGACTAGTGGCCATGTTGAACTGCAATCGATGGTATTTTTATAAAGTTCAAGATGCTGGAAATGTGCCCGTGTGCTGCTCCGGGGAATTCCAGTCAGATCTATGTGACGGAACCCAGTGCCACCAACAAAAGGAGCGACCGCTCTTAGCCTTGAATCGATGGCATTCATAGCTGTGATCACTCCTCCCATGGAAAATCCGGCAAATCCGATCCTCGAGCCATCCACTTCCGGCTGTTGCTCCAAAAAAGTGATTCCCCGCTTTCCCGCCACTGCGAGAAGAAACCAGTTTGAATTCCTTGGGCTGGGCACCGGATCAATCGAATGCTCATCTGGCACCAAGGTTCTTTTCCAATGTTTACGCAGTGCTTTCTTGTAAAACCTGGGTCCCTGAGTTGGGTCAACTTTTCCCCAGTCGGTATTTTCCTCGATGTCATTCTCCATCGGGCGACCCAACCAATTTATGTCGATTACCGCATATCCTTGGGTGGCGAAGTACTTGCCCCGTGCCCGTTCTGCCCGTTGCCCGCCTCCATGAGTCCATACAAAAGCGGGGTGTTTGCCGGGCTTATCAGGGAAGGAGTAATAAGCGGCCACTCTGGCATCAGTTCCCTTGAAGGTCCCGACTTTATAAGTCAGGTATTGGATGACCACTCCATCTTCATTCCATTCCTTGATTACTTTTACATCGAGGTCTTCCTTTTTGGAGTCATAAGCTTCCCACAGTTCTTTTGCGGTTTTGGGAACTTGATCGGCCGACTGGTAGGGAAGGAAAGTATCTACGCCCCATGTGGTAAGAGATGAAAAAATAAAAAAGGATATGGCTAAGAAAAAACGGATCATGAAGTTAGAAAATGTTAATCTATTGGAGAAAGTGAAATCACTTTTTTATTTTCTCCTTTTTGGAGGATAAGCTGTGGATTCCCATTATCTAACTTCCCATTCTCTATTAGGATAGTAGAGGGTTCTCCTTTTTCATTTCTAAAGGTAATACTACGCCCTTGGTCCACTGCCAAAAGCTTAATACTGCCACCTTCTTTTCGTAATTGAATAGCAGCACCACCTGGTGCATCGGTAAGGGTCGCATTAAAAGATCCGTGCTCATCGAAAACAACGACTCCATAACCTGAATCTGCTTTTCCGATTCGGATTCTCTTGTTCCCTGCTTCGTCAACAATTTGTAATTCTTTGGCTAAGAGTAGATCTGATATTTCTTCTTTTTTGGCGGCTCCGGTGAATAAAAGTGCCCCGATAAGCAAAATTGCAGAGAATGAAATAATCTGCATCGACTTGTATTTACGCTCGAGAAGTTTTAGGCGTTCTGGTATTGATATACTATCTGACTTCATGATTTTCTTAATCGTTTATGGGTTATTGGAAATTTGCAGTATTAAGCTGAGATAAGGGAGCGGATTTCTTCTGCAATTACCGAAATGCCCCGAGATACAATTTGATCATCCTGAGCAAAGGTTATGCGTATGCATTTATCCTTGTGATCCCAGTGGTCGTTCAATCCAGGAAAGAAGTAATGTCCAGGAACAATCAAGACACCTTTCTTTTTGAGGCGTTGGTAAAGTTCCTCTGCAGTAATGGGCAACTGATCGAGCCATAACCATAGAAACAGAGCACCCTCGGGTTTGTGAATTGCATAGGGCAAACCCTTCAATTCTTCCTTCAATTGATTGACGGCCCGCTTGGATTTATTTCCGTAGAACGGCCGGATGACATCTTTGCTAAGTCGTAGAATTTCGCCACTCCTTACCAAATCCAGTGCCAGAGCGGGTCCTAAACTGCCCGGAGCCAGGCTGAATACCGAAGTCATACGGGATACCAAACGGATAATTTCTTTACTCGCCAAAACAATTCCAGTGCGAAGGGTAGGTAATCCAAACTTCGATAGACTAAGGCAAAGAACTATGTCTTCATCCCATACTGGTGTTACCTCAGTTTGCATAGCATAGGGAAAAGGTGCTCCATAAGCATTGTCCAAAATCAGAGGTTTCCCAGCTGACTTCGCAAGAATATGTAAGCGGGAGATTTCCTCATCCGTCACTACATTGCCCGTTGGATTGGTCGGGCGGGAGAGGCACAGGGCACCGATTTTATCACTAATCTCAAGTCCTTCAAAATCAACCCGGTATTTGAAGAGGTGATTATCAAGCATTTCGATTTCCGGCCGTCGGGCAGTGAAGAAATCAGAAGTCAGCCCCACTTCGGTATAGCCAATATACTCGGGCGTAAGCGGCAGCATAATTTTGCGTTTCCGTCCGCCACTAAATTCTCCGGCAAACAGATTAAATAGTGACAGAAAAGCATTTTGGCTACCATTGGTGAGTGCAAAATTTTCGGGCCCGACATCCCATCCATATGTTTGTTGGAAGAGGTCGGCGAGCGCTTCGAGAAAGGGCATCGCACCCTGAGGGGTATCGTAATTTCCGATTAACCGCTCGAATTCACCTGGTTGGTCAAGAATCGCTTCCATTCTTTTACGGGCAGTAACCTGTATTTCTGGAATGTGTGCCGGGTTTCCACCACCAAGCATTAAAGGGGCAGGGTCGGAAGAGTGGGCAGCCCCCAGATCTTCCATCAATTCGGCAATCCCAATTTTACCGGCAAATCTCTTCCCAAAATCAGATAATTTGTAATCCACTCATATAATTTCATAAGAGATTTCGCGTTCCTGCGAGTCGAATTTTACAAAAAAGCAGACCCTCTTGGGCAGGGCCTGCTTAGATGGATCGCTATTTTACTGATTCAGTGGCTCCTCTTCGTAAAGATTTTGTAAGAACTTATGAACCTCTTCTTCTATCCTAATGGAAATATTATGTTCTAAAATAATGTGATGGTGAGAATTAAATGAATTACATGAACTGAATCCCAAGACGGTAATGCTTAAGAGGATTCTCATAATCATCATGGGGTTTTCACCAATAACTTCTTCAGAAAGCGATTAACTTAGATCCATTTAAATAAGGAAATAAACACTCAAAGAATTTACCATTTTTAAATTCTAAAACTTTTGTTGCACGCAATTTTTGTTCGATTTGAGTATAACTTAACTTCATTTTCACGGGTGGTTTAAAAAAGACGGCTTATTTTTTCCATTGGTACCAAACTTGGTTTTCATAATCATATATGAATTTACTTTCAGATAGTGTAACAGATGGGTAGTAGTACCATCCGTTGGTCGATTCATTTGCCATATAGAGCATGTTGGGTAATTCCAGACTCATCCAAAACCAACCTAAAGATTCATGAAATACCCAGAAAGACTTCTGATCTGGGCAGATCTTAAGAAAGCACCAACCCATATCAACTTGGTAAATCCATCCATTTCCAGAATCAAAGAAGAGACCAATTCCTGCTGCGTTATACCAGTTAGAACCTAATTCTTCGATGAGTGGGAGTTCTTCCACTGATGGATCATTAGCGATGTCTTCATATTCACTATCTTTTGTTTCATTGGCATCATCTTGGGGATCTCCTGAAGTTGCACCTTCACTACCTATGGAAGTATTGTTATCCATATCTGCACCAGATACGGAATCCAAAAAAGAGGATACTTTCCAATGTATACGATTTTCGATTTCTTTGGCATGAAAGACAAAAGATCCTCCAGGAAACTCTTCGACATTTTTTAACCATTTACTCAAGTCTTGTCCGGAGAAGTTCCCATCCTCAGTAGTAGAGGCAGAAATTAAATCTTCGTTATCAGATTGTTCTAATTGAAATACAGGCTTTCCATTTACCATTAGAATTTCGTTTGCCTGATAAAGCATATTAACAAGAAGGGGATCCTTTTGTTCATCAAAGCTTATTTTAAATGGGTTTTCGTGAGAATTTACGGTCAAAGCTAACTCTTCTATCACGCTTTGCATACCGTCATCTAATTCTATGCTGATTTTTTCAACACCACTAAAACCAACAGATGGCAGATATACCAGTTCCTCATTTTCAATATAACAAGTTCCGTTAGTTGGACTTGTGTTAAGGGAGATTGATACTTGGTCGTTATCAACATCTTTTGCTTCTAATTTTACTCTCAGTGGAGTTTCGCGAATTCCACCGCTAAGAGTTGCTAGGTTATATTCAAAATAAGGAGCATCATTTTGTGACTCAACATAGAGAGTGATTTTAGCAACTTCACTATTCAGGGAACCATCACTTGCTTGAACTTCAAAAGAATCAACACCGTTGAAGTCTTTCGAAGGAGTGTAATTGTAACTTGGGCCTGTACCCGTGATTGAACCATTTTGTGGGGCGTTGGTAATAGTAAAGTTCAAAGACTGGCCTTCAGGATCTGAAGCAATCAGCTTGATTGCAATATTTGCATCTTCTTTAAGCTTAAAAGTTGATGATTGAACAACAGGGGGATCATTCACCTCGGCAATAATGACCTTTACCGACCCAGTATTGCCATACACCTGATCATCAGAAGCTTGGAAGCTGAAAGAGTCTTCACCATAGTATTCGGCAAAGGGAGTGTAGGTCCATTGGTTATTTTGGTTTGTAAGTTTCCCATGAGTGGGGTCTTGTACGATTCGAAAGGTTAAACTGTCATTATCCACATCGGTAGCTGAGAGTTCAAATGATACTGGGATATCCTCATTTGTATTTAATATCATATTATTTGCGACAGGTGCGTCATTTAAAGCCTTCAATCGTATTGAAACAGTAGCTTCCGAGCTATCAAACTCTCCATCATTAACAAAATACTTCAGGGAGTCTTCTCCGTTGAAATGGTTATTTGGAAAGTAAAGCCATTGTCCTTTATCTTCCCATAGGAAGCCATTTCTTGGATATCTGCTAATTTGAAGATTTAGTGAGTCTGTATCAATATCTCCATATTGGAAGTCTACTGTAAAAAACTCATCTTCAGATGCATTTACTTCAAAAGAGTCTGCCCATGGTACATCGTTAACTGCTTCGACTTGGAAAGAGATTTTGGTAAGTGAACTTTCTTTTCTTCCATCCGTTGCCTTAAAGATAAGATGGTCGGATCCATGAAAGTTTTTCGCTGGGGTGTAGGAGAAGTTTGGAGCACTGCCCTCTAAAGATCCGAAAGTTGGAAATTGAGTTACTACATAGGTTAATGCATCCCCATCTGGATCAATCGCATCTAAGTTGAACTCAACCATTTGATCCTCCATTACCGATATTGTTTTCGGAGTAGCAACAGGGGCTTGGTTTTCAAGAACTTCAAGTGATACTTCAACGGAGAAAAAAGAATTTTCCGGGTCATTGCTGGAGAAGTGAACCTCTCCACTATAATTTCCTTCACTCAGACCTGTTGCATCGAATACAAGTTCCATAGTTTGATCAGATCCCCCTATAACAGTTCCTTCAAGAGGAGTTCCTGAAAGCCAAGAGGGAGAAAAGGAACGAGTTGACCAATTAAGGGCATTTTGGATCAGTTTTAAACCATCCGAATCAGTATTCCAATAATCGATATTAGGATAAAAATTTAGATCGACAACTAGGTTTGGGGATGACCGGAATGTAACAAGTGGAGAACCATCTGCCCAAGAAGCTGCGATAGTTGCCCCAGGATTTACTTTTTGGTGTAGAATCCTAATATCGCCCGAGAAAGAATCAACCCCATCTACTAATGGATGATTTGGTAAATTAATTTCCCCAAGAGATTCATTAGATATTACATAGTCAGATTCCATTTCAAAAAGAGCGAGCCCTTGATTTCTCCATTCACCTCCCATTGACCAGTTATTGGAGTCTGCAAAGAATAAATTTTCTCCAGGCATGGTAATAACACCTCCGCCAGTAGTGGCATACGATGCAATTAGGTCACCGAGTGCCTGATTATCCCAATATGAGAAGTTGCTAAATACAATGATCGCATCAAATGCTTCGATTTCTTCGATGACGGGTGTTAGCCCAGATACATTGATAGTGGTCACACCTGCAACATTTTCTAGTTCAGATAATTTCATCCCAATATTCTCGAGAACTTCCGAATAATCCGCTCCAAGAACACCAACCTCGAGGCCATTTTCGCTGGTGCCATTATAGCGAATTGCATTTGGTACATCTTCATTTTTCAAAGATGCTTCCTTATTAAGAATAAGTGCATGACCAGGGTTAAAGAAATCTGGAGATCTTCCCACTGCATTGAGTCCTGAAATTATTTGATTGAAATCAAAGTTTCGTGATCGCTTTACATTGGTTTCAATGATTCGTGCATCCCATTCACCTGTTGCTTCACCAGCATTTGTGATGATTATTTGCTCATTAGTGTTTTCTCCTGGCTCAAGGTTTACAGAAATTGAGGCAGGTGCATAAGTTATCGAAGGTGGTGTCAGGGCCTTTACAGTTAAATTAACCGAAACTTCTTCGTTGAGTGGATCATTTGAACTGACTTTTAAATTAGCTGTAATATCTCCTCTCACTTGTGGTTTGACCGTGATCAAAATTTCTTCTGTAGATCCAGGAGAAAGAGCTAAGCTTTCGGTAACAGTGAAAAAGTCCTGATGTCCAAAAGTAAGGTTAGATACATAAAGATTATCAGTCCCCAAATTACTTACCTTCATGGATAGAGTTTTATCTTTTCCGACCCATACATCTCCAAAATCCAGGGATGTTTGATTGAGCGAGATTTCAGGTGCTCCAGTGATGGTAAGATTAACAGGGACCTCGATAATTGAGGCTAATGGATCGTTAGTACTAAGAGCAACAATTGCATGTTTTGAACTAGCAAAAAAGTCTGTTGCATCAACGATAAAATCTAAGTCGACCTTGGAACCTGCACCTACCGTGCCTGAAGGAGGAGTCACTGTTAGCCAACTTGGGGAAGAAGCTTGCGAGGCATTAAATAAATTCAGCCTGCCAGCTGAAACCATTTTGTCTTGGAATGATTGAACCTTATCTACCGAATTCATCAGCAGGTTTTTTAACTCTTGATATTTTGCAGATGGGTTTTGAGAAAGGAGCAAAGCTGCAGCCCCGGCTACATGAGGTGTGGCCATAGAAGTTCCACTCATGTAAGCAAGTCCTCCATCGGGGACGAGGTTTAGTATACTTGTGCCAGGTGCAGCTAAGTCGACTGATAGTTTTCCATAGCATGAGAAATAAGCGAGGTTGTCTTGTGGATCAGAGGCAGCAACCGATATTATGCTAGGGGAATCATAATTTGATGGATAATGAGGGCTTAGGTCATTGTCTGTCCCGCTGTTTCCAGCTGCTGCACAGAAAAGGTGTCCGTTATCTCCCGCTTGGTTGATTACATCCTTCAAAGCTTGGCTGTATCCTCCGCCACCCCAGCTATTATTACTGATTGGAATGTCCATCGCTGCACAATAAGCAATAGCATCAATAGCATCTGAGGTGTATCCCCAACCTCCATCAGCTAAAAATTTTAAAGCGGCTAATTTAGTATGCCAAGATACTCCAGCAACTTGAATGCCATTATTGGTTGCAGCGGCAATTGTCCCTGCAACATGGGTGCCGTGACTGTGGCCATCCATAGGGTTATTGTCTGAATTAACAAAGTCCCAACCATTGATATCATCGACATATCCGTTTCCGTCATCATCAAGACCATTGTTGGCAATCTCGCCTTTGTTTATCCATATGTTTCCCTCAAGGTCAGGATGGGTGTAATCAATTCCTGTATCAATTACAGCTACGACCACAGATTCAGATCCTTGAGACAATTCCCATGAATTTGTTGCCTGAATTTTTTCTAAGGCCCATTGGTCACTTAAATCAGGATCGTTAGGCAAATTAGTGCGACGGACAATATAGTTTGGCTCTACATAATCAACTGCAGGGTCTTGGCTTAAACGCTCACTAAGTTCGACCAGATCAATTTCTTCCTGAGCTTTCACAAGAATTAAATTAGATGAAGAGAGTGCTTTACTTGTTTGGCCAGGTCTCTTTGCACTGCCTAATGATCGCTTGATTGAGAACCCTTCTCCCAAGCCGCTAGCATTTTCAAAGGTTGTTTTACCACTTTTGAAAGAAACAATTAATTCGTCTGGAGCATGTTCGTTAGCAAAAGGATCATCGGGAATGATTTCTCCAGAATCTTGGTTCAATTGATTAAATTTTTGTACCGAGGTACTCTGAGCAGTGCTACGAATTTCATTAACAGTGTAAGAACCTTCCGCCATTCCGAGATAGTTTTCCAAGGCTACTTTTTCTACTTTGTTTTGCCCTGCTTCCACCGAAATATTTACTATTTCAGGAACTACTTTTAACTTGGGTGTGGCCAGCCCACTTCCGCTAACATTGATTGTAATTGGGGAGTTTTCGGCATCTGATTCTAATGTGCCAGAATCTGCATATACACCTCCACTGTCGGGTTTGAATGTTAAATTGAAATTATAACTTTGCCCGGGTTGAAGCTTAGACTCCTGAAAATTTGAGCTAAAAGCTCCATTGCTAAAGTTGAGTGAGTTTAAAGAGATGGGGGCATTCCCCATATTTGTCACAGCTAAGATTTCATCCTTCGATAACCCAACTTCAACACTGCCAAACTCAACTGTTCCCGGGGTTAGGCTTAGGGTACGATCTTCTTCGATAGTTAAGGAAACGGGAATCGTTATTAATTTTTGTTCTGGATCATTGCTGCTAATTTGAAGCTCTGCCTCATAAGAACCTGCACTGATAGAGCCGGCTTTTACGGTTATATTTACAGTTTCGGACTGGCCCCCTTCGAGGCTTCCTTGTAACTTTGATGTGTGTAGCCATTTTGGTGAAGTTGAGATACGAATAGTCGAATTGGATTGGATTTGTTGATTATTATAAGCCACGAGCAGACCAATATCACTTGATTCATTCTGGATGCCAGTCGTTGCTCTATCAACTGGACCGTTCATGTTTTCATAAAGAAAACGAATTACGCCACCCGCATTAATCTTAATTTGAAAAGTGTATTCACCAAGGCCAGCAAAGTCTTGAACTTTATCATATTGAACCGTCAGGCCATTGTCATCGGCGTAGTAGTAAATATTACCTCCAGTTGAGGGATCGAGGTCTGTGGCAAATGCGGCAATGAGGTTTCCGGCCATCATTGCTGTTGGAAGGGGAAAATGACCATTTTCAACGGAGGGCTGACCTAAAGTTAAATATCCGTTCGATCCCACAAATACTTCCCCATAGGATTGGCCATATAGATCAAATTCGAAGGGGAGGGTAATCGAAGAAAAACCATCATCTGAAGATGATAACTCAGAGAGCAATTCACCGGTTTGAGAAATATCATTCCATGAATGATCTGGGCCTGCTTGATCATTTGAATCATTCCATGAGTATCCATAATAGTCAGGTCCACCACCCAAAACCGAAACTGGAGAACCGCTTCGTTTATCAATGCTTCCTTTAGCCAGTGGTTTGAAATGGTCAGATGTAAAAAGATTAGCCAATGAAAAAGAACTGCCTGCAAGCCCATTTGCACCTTTCAAAGACCAACTTAAAATACTGCCACCATTATTTTTAATTTCTAAGCCAATTTGTTTTTGCTCGTTCATTTTTATATTGGCAGAGATGTTACCTGGATTGTGTACAAGCTGAGGAGCACTGGATGCACTAGCGGATAGATCGAACGAGCGAACTGAAAAACCGTTTTCATCTGTAAACACCATGGCGGATGACTCCCATGCACCTTCCTCTAATGGAGTAAAGTGAATCTGAGATGAGTGTTTTTCACCCGCAGCTAAGAGGATAGGTAGATCTAAATAATGTGAAAAAGCTGAGTTATTGAAAGATACACGGTTGACGGAGATTGGATTGAGCCCGGAATTAAACATTTCAATTACTCTCTCGGTCGAGTGACCAACAAAAACATCTCCATATTCCAGAGATACTGGACGGAAGACTAAGCCGCCTTCTTCGCTTAACCTTTCAGCGGAAACGGAAATTTGAAGACTTGGTGAGTTTGGATCATTGGAAGTAAGGTCAACAATTGTTGTTTCAAAATTTGAAGGCATTTGATTTGCACTTGCTTGGAGGGTGATTTCAACCGATGCCCCGGCTGGAACACTTCCATTATCAATATGTTCAAAAATTAACCATGGAACCTCGTTTCTGGGTTGTAACGAATAAACAAGATCACCGTCGCCGATGTTGTTGATAGTGATAATTTGTTCAAGGCTTGTACCTTCTTCCATTCCGAAATGTAATTCTTTTGGTTCGACAAAAATGTTCGGTGTAGTGATGACTTCAGCGACCAAAGGGATACTTAGATTAGAATCATTACTGGCATCGCTAAAAACGAGAAGGTTTGCTTTGTAAATACCTTCAGAGGGACCAAAGAAACTAACCGATCCAGTTTGTGCCATATTAGGTTCTAAGACAAATGGGGTAGGTAGTGAGACAGCAAAGGCTAAACCTTTTTCATTAGAGGAAGTAAGAGATAGCCCAGTAACGGTAGTATCAGTATTTCCTCGATTGCTTAAAATAAATTCCCTTTTAAGACTTTCTTCTTTCCCCACGGATCCAAAATCAAGCATAGTGGGTGATACAGAAATAAGGTTTTCTTGGGGGGGCTCATTTGAGAGGGCTTTGTATATATTGAGACGACCACCAGTTAGGCATTTTTCTAGCAGTGAGTCCTCTGGGTCAACACTATCGAGCAATGCATTTTTTACTTGGGTTGATTTCCATTCAGGGTTTGCTGAAAGTAACAGAGCATAGGCACCTGCAACGTGGGGAGTAGCCATCGAGGTTCCTGAATAGCTAGCATAGGCATTACCGGGAATGGTACTGAGGATGTTTACACCTGGGGCAAATAGATCTACACTTGTTTTTCCATAGCATGAGAAATAAGCACTCTCCCCCAAATGATTATTTGCACCAACGGAAATCACATTTTCAGATTCATAGGATGCTGGGTAACTAGGATAGGTATCATTATCTCCAGCGTGATTGCCAGCTGCTGCAACAAAACCTATTCCAGCCGCTGATGCTTCATCAATTGTATCTTTCATCGAAGATGAGAAACCTCCGCCACCCCATGAATTAGAGGTTAAGTCAACTCCGATCTTGGTTCCATAGGCAATAGATTTAACACCGTCCGATAGATATCCTCCACCAGACCCGCCCAAAAATTTTATCCCTACCATTGAAACCTCCCAGTTCACACCCACCACGCCTTTTGCGTTATCACCTACTGCTCCGATCGTTCCGGCACAATGAGTGCCATGAGAGTTGTCATCATGAGGGTTATTATCATTGTTATAAAAATCCCACCCGTGAACATCGTCGATGTATCCATTTTGGTCATCGTCAATTCCGTTTCCCGCAATTTCATTTGGATTGGTCCACATATTTGCAAAGAGATCCTCATGGTCTCTGTCTACACCCGTATCAATAATCCCTACTAAGATATCCCTACTTCCGCTTAATAAGTCCCAGGACTCTGGTGCATCTATATCTTTGTCATCAACGCCTCCAGTTTGACCAGTATTATGGAGCCCCCAAAGTTCAAGTAACCTTGGGTCATTGGGGTTTTTTATTGCATAGACAAAATAATCTGGCTCCACACTTGATACAAATTGATCCAAGTTTTCGAGGGCTTCCTTTTGGACAGCAATTTTATCCAATGAAAGAGAATCATTTATTGAGACTATAAAGCTCCCTTTACTAATCTCTTCTTCTACAGAGCAATCCATTCTAGAAAGTTGAGTTTTAAAATCCTCTTGGTTGATATTTGGCTTAACGCGCAGAATAAAATGAGAAGCAACTTGTGCTTCAACATGCTCAAGAACCTCATCTGGTTTGTCTAATGAATATACTTTTTCAGTAACCACCATTCTGGAATACTTTAAGTTTGTCTCAATTAAGGAGAGCCTGGTTGCTGGTTCATTTTCATTTTCGGGTTCAATTATTTTACTTTCCAAAATGCTGAGGGTAGCACCTTCAAGAATTTCCATTGCCCTGTTAGCAGGTTTATTTTCTGCAATTATTTCTTCTGCCAAATCTGTATGATTGATTGAGCCTAAATCAGTGAAATCTTCATTATCTTTAAAATATTTTTCTTCCTGCTGGGGCTCAGTTGTAATCTTCTCGGTCTTTACTAATGCTTTTTTGAGAGGCTCTTCAATGTTGGAAGCTGTTGCTTTCTCAGGAGTCTTAGCAATGTAAATCAGGGATGATAGAACAATTACGGTTAAGGGGATTAAGTATTTCTTCATAACAGATCGGGATTTATTGATACAAATACACTAAATACATAAATACATAAAAATGCAAGAAAAACTTTCATGCCTTATTAAATTAGGGCTCAGTATTCCCTCCAATCAAAGACTGGAATTGGTAGTTTTTATAATGTATCCGGTTGGATACGCATGTAAGGTTAATCCCTTAGGTGTAAATCTAGGTAGGCTTATGGAATTAAACCTATTAAGGTTCTCTGTTTAGGAGGAACATCAACTGATCTTCTGTGAAACCAGCAATTTTAATCTGGGGCTTTACCTTTAAAATAAGCCCTTTGTATTCGACTCTTTGTGGCATTCCGCCGTGAATTTGCAGGGAAATTTGTCCACTTCTTTCCCCTTGGATGTCATTAATTGCTACAGTTATTTTCCCATTCAAAGAAAGCCAAATTCTTGGACCAATTGCTAAAATCTCATATTGGTTCCAGTCTTCATGGTTAATATACGCACCAGCTAGATCCTTGTTCTTGGCGAGAATCTTACGACCATGCTCGTGATAAAGTGAACCCCACCATCCTTTTCCTACATCTGCTTGGTATCCAAATGCGGACCCTCCTGCTCTGGGTTGAGATCGAAACTGAATACCTGCATTAGCTGCATAAGGAACCTGACGAACAGAAAGAGACAAATGAAAGTCACTAACTTCTTTTTTGTGCCAAAGAAACTGGTTTCCCTTGATTTTCTTTTTTCCGGCTGTTCCCACGATTGCCCCATCAACAACGGACCAATAACTCATATCCTCAGCCTGCCATCCGTTTAAATTCTTCCCGTTAAAAAGGGCTGTCTGGCCATAGGAGAATTTAAATAAACAAGCGGTAAGAACCGTAAAAAAAAGAAATGACTTACTCATTAAAAGGAGCATTTAAACACTCCTATTGATGGACAACTGTTAAATTCGTTTCAGAGAAACTTTACTTGGATGGCTTCTTGAGGGTTCCATCCCGACCACTTTTCCAGATCCTAATCTTGGCAAGGTCATTCTTTGCTATGGGGCCATCCGTACTGCGGCCCCTCTCAATGTCAGTCGTTAGGATAGCCAACAAACGATTGGCAATCTCCGGACGCTCATTGTAAAGATTGGTTTTCTCGCCCGGGTCTTTTTCCATGTTGTAGAGCTGTGCCTCCGAAGCTCCCTTACTGGCTTTTTCGTTGGGTGATGACCAACCACCAGAGCCCCTTGCAAGGATAAGCTTCCACTTCCCTTGGCGATAACCAAAGTGCCCAGAAATAGAGTGATGAATAACCCCCTTCCGAGAAGACTTAATCGGCTTACCTGAGAGTGCAGGTAGAAAGCTGACACTGTCCTCTCCCATAGTAGGTGCTTCTAGACCAGTGATCTCGGAAGCGGTGGCAAACACATCCACCAAAGTGATTAATTGATCAGATTCTGATCCTGCTTCAACCGTACCCGGCCAGCGAACGATAAAAGGTACTCTGTGCCCGCCATCCCAGGAGTCGGCCTTGGATCCCCTGTAATGAGCACTGACTTGATGCCCTTGTGCACGAAGTTGTTGGATGCCTGCGGCTTTGGAACAGCCATTGTCACTTGTAAAGATCACTAAGGTATTGCCTGCAAACCCATGTCTCTCAATAGCAGACGAGATTGCCCCCACCGTGGCATCCGTCTGCATGACAAAATCTCCATAATCACCCAACCCACTCTTACCCTGCCACTCTTTTGTAGGCACAATGGGAGTGTGAGGCGACCCAAGTGGCACATAGAGGAAGAAAGGCTGATCGGTAGTCTTTGCCCGCTTTTGAATATATTCCACTGATTTTTCGGTAAGCCGGGGCAGGTTATGAATCTCATCCAATCGCTCGATCACCCGGTCATTTTCGATAATCGTATCCATATGGCCGGCGTGATGATTCCCGTGAAAATAATCGAATCCCCGATGGACCGGACCGTCCGGTATAGTCGCCCCGATTGGGGCACGCTTGTATTTCCCTTTGGCAAGAATTTTGCCAGTCTTCGGGTCCTGATACTGAAAGTCCAGATGCCACTTCCCTATAATGGCGGTGGCGTAGCCATTCTTTTTTAGCAATCCGGCAATAGTCAAGCGATCCGGTGCAATCAGACAGGGAGCAAAGCCTTGAACTACCCCAGCCTGCAGGCGAGTTCTCCATGAGTATCTACCGGTCAATAAACCATAACGGGTGGGCGTACAGACAGAGGAACCAGAATGGGCATCGGTAAAGATCATGCCCTCGCTCGCCAGCTTGTCGATATGCGGAGTCTTGATCTTACCATTTTCAGGGTTGAGACACTGCACATCCCCGTAGCCCAGATCATCACACATGATCAGAACGATATTGGGGCTGCTTTGCCCCAAACAAATACACGAACTGTATAGGGGAAAAAATACCGCTGACAATAATCTCGATCGACAAAGCTTCATGGAGTTAATCCTATCGGGGAAGGAAACTAAGTTCGACCTGATCGATCATTGGTTTAGACTTATTTTTGGTAACATCCGATAACCTAATATCGAAACAAAAACCATGGCCTTTGGGCAGGCTGGAAAGATCCATTGCTGCGGGAATGCGTTTGATCTGCTTGGAGAAACCAGCGATATGGCCATACTCCTCTTTGACCTCGGTCCACTTACTCCAGTTATCTACTTTCCCGTTATTGGAAGTATCGACCCCTACTCGAACCTCGACTTTCTCAACCCAAGGTCCAGGACTGACATAATCCTTATCGGTCTGGTTAATGAGGTAGAATTGACCCTCAGCAAATCCGATATCTGGATCTGGGTGACCTCTGCCTAGCTCGCCAATGTATTCGAATTTTTCATCGATACTGGGTGATGTAAAAAGCCCTGTACGGATGGATTGGTGTGCAGGATGATAATCTGCAACCAGATAATACCTGCCACCAATGGCAATCGCTCCCCAGTCTCCATAAGCATGTTGTTCGGGTTCATGCACCTCATACCTAGCATAGGCTTGGTTGGTTCCCTGCTTGGCTGGAAATTTTGACGGGTGCTCCTTGTGCCAATGAGGATGGGGGTATTCTTTAAAAACTCCGGTCGGTTTGGTCCGGTAATCGACCGCTGGTGGAAGAATCTTAAAATCACCAACACCGGTATCGCTGACCGCATGTCCGGCAAGAGGGGAGTCCCATGAATGAGAATTGGCGTTAATTGGACTGTAGTCCTCATAAATTAAATGGAATTTACCGTCTAGGCTACGAATGATGGCACAATCCGAACCATCCGATGGATCATCAAAGGCTAGGCCCATATCCTTGCCGGGCTTCCCATCGGTTAAATCATCATCGATATATACATGCGGGTCTTGATCATTGGGAAAGTCGTAGTAGATGTAAGCTTTTCCATCAACAAATTCGGCGGTGGTTGACCACTTGGCATGAGATTCGGTTACCGAGCCATGATGCACCCAGTTTTTCATGTCCCGGCTCTGCCAAGCATGATAACCACCCGCTGACTTCTTTAATCCACCCGGAGCAACATAGAGATTAGGATCTGGAGTGGTTAGCAGTTCAACATCATACCCCTCAAGTTTAACTTTCTTGGACTTAAAACCGGCAGGTTTTTTAGGGGATCCTTTTTTCCTGCCAAAAAGCCAATAATCCTTAGGCCCCTTCACCAAAAAAATAGGGGCATCACCTAGACCTTTGGGAACCACTTTCTTGGGAGTCGCTTCCCAGTTCTCCCACAGTGGGGAACACGAAAGACTTATCGATTCCGCTGCCCTCTTAGAGGAGAAGGTTATCATTTTACTGCGGTAACTACCTCCTTTTTCGGTTGGTAAAAGTACACCCTGATCGATCGAAAGTCCGTCGATTTTTTGAGCATTGTTTTTCCAGTCTTCCGTGTTGTTTAAAAGCAAGGAACTGATCTCTTTTTTGGCCAGACAAGAAAAACTAGCCAAGCAAAGAAGATTCCCAGCTAAAACAAAAGCAGGAAATTTTTTTATACAGTGGTATCTCATATTCTCGAAGGGATCGGATTAAGACAATTTAGATGAATTCGTTGATCAAATTTTCTAGCATTTCTTGGCGACCACTGGCTAAACCAGGCTCCCCATTTTCAAGAGCATATGTTTCCAGATCCTCGAAAGTACAGGAACCGGATTCCACCTTTTCACCGATTCCAGAATCAAAGCTGGAGTAGCGCTGATCCACAAAATCTGCCAAGCGGCCATCCTCACGAATTGCATGAGCAATCTTCAGACCACGGGCGAAGGTATCCATACCTCCAATATGAGCATGCATCAAATCGATGGGCTCATGGGACTCCCGGCGGCGCTTGGCGTCAAAGTTGAGGCCTCCGGTGGTAAATCCACCCATGCCTAAAACCACCAGCATCACCTGAGTGGTAAGATAGAGATCGGTGGGGAACTGATCGGTATCCCAACCAATAAGGGTATCACCACGGTTGGCATCCACGCTACCCAATTTGCCGGCATTGGCGGCCACGGTTAGTTCATGCTCCATTGTATGGCCAGCTAGAGTGGCGTGATTGGTTTCAATATTAAGAGAGAACCGTTCCATCAATCCATATTCACGAAGGAAATTCAGACAGGCAGCAGAGTCGCTATCGTATTGATGAGTGGAGGGTTCACGGGGCTTGGGTTCGATATAAAAGGGACCATCGAACCCGATCTTGTCAGCATGCTCAATCGCCATGTGGAGAAAGGCGGCCAAATGATCGAGCTCACGCTTCATGTTGGTATTGAGCAAAGTGGAGTATCCTTCGCGCCCCCCCCAAAAAGTGTAGCCCAAGCCATCGAGTTCCTTGGTCGCCTCCAATGCTTTCTTTACCTGAGCACCGGCATAGGCATAAACATTGGCATCCGGAGATGTGGCTGCTCCCTGCGAGTAGCGGGCATGTGCAAAAAGACAGGCCGTGCCCCAGAGCAATTTGACCCCTGTTTCTTCCTGCTTGGACTTAAGCTTCGCCACTACCTGATCGAGGGCATCATTGGATGCAGACAGATCATTGAGCTCAGGAGCAATGTCCCGATCGTGCCAGCAGTAATATTCGATCCCCATTTTTTCGAGAAATTCAAAAAAGACATCTACCCGAGCTAAGGCATTCTCGACGGAATCACTTCCATCATCCCACGGCATCTGAGCAGTACCTCCACCAAAGGGATCCGCCAAAATATTACGCATCACATGCCAATAGGGTGCTGCAAATCGAAGATGCTCCTTCATCGACTTTTCTCCGACAATTTCTTCTGGGTTGTAGTGCTTAAATGCGAGCGGATTTTTGGAACTGGAGCCTTCGTAGGCAATTTTATCACATGGAAAATGAGACATGACAATTGATGAGTTTGATGGGTTAGTTTTGGTGTATGTGATCACGATAACACCAACCCAAATTGGGTAAAACCGCAAATTGCGTATATTTTCTGTTGTATTCCGTCAATAAGTGATTTCTTCTTGTTGCTGATGAATGCACCAGTTGCGTTAATAATGACTGAAGTTTTTCTGAGAAGATTGACTCCTGCATTGGCTGCATTTGCAAGCAGGGTTCAGGATTACAGAATTCTCAGCATACATCGTCCTATCAAAGAATTGGCAAAATTAATTGACGATATCCAGCCTAGTGGATTGATCCTTGAAACTCTACCCAGTAGAGCAACAGAACTCCTTACTCTTAGAGATAAAGCACCGACAGTGCTTCTTGCAACCGATGAAACATATCCGGGATGTTTTTCTCTAGATGTTGATGATTGGGCGGTTGGAAAGGAAGCTGCTGATGCATTTTCTTCTGCTGGACTTCGTAGCCTTGCCTGCCTAGGAAACGGAACACCTTATTCTAGGCAACGAATTGAAGGTTTCCAGCAAGCGATAAAAGAGGATGGTATCCCACTGTATATTTTTAATGAGAGTGGTTTTGATGATGCAAGGTACAGTGAATCTTTTCAACCACCTAGCAGGGAGTTTGAAGAATGGTTAAAAGAATTACCCAAACCTTGTGGAGTTTTTGCAGTTCATGACCCACTGGGCCGTTTTTTATGTGGTACATGTTCTGCCTTAGGTATTGAGATACCCCACGAAGTCGCGGTGATTGGAGCAAATGACGATCCATTGGTTTGTAACTTAACATATCCCACCCTTTCTAGCGTCTCAATTCCTTGGGATGCACTGGGCGAAAGACTTGGTCGGGCCATGGAAGAATTATTAAAAAATCCACAAATTGATTATCCTGCAGTAAGGATTTCGCCGACTGGGGTTTCTCTTCGACATTCCGCGAATTACCTTGCAGTTGAAGATCCTATATTGCGCCGTGCCATGTCTTACCTGACTGAGAGAATGCAAGAAGCCATAACAGTAGGCTCTTTGTGTTATGACTTGCGCATTGCCCGAAGAACTCTTGAACGACGCTTCCGAGAGTACTTTAAATATACTCCCTGGGATATGCTCTGTCGTTTACGAGTAAACCGGGCGAAGCAATTACTTGCGGAGACAAACCACTCAGTGGCCTTGGTCTCAGAACTTTGTGGCTTTAATGATGCTGAAAGAATGACGGTGGTATTCAATCGGATTCTCGGTCAATCTCCATCGTCTTTTCGTAAATCAATTCGAATTGGTTCAGAATTACAGAAATAGCGTTAGATTAAGCCATTATTGGGAGCATCTTAGTATGACTAAATGTACAAGGAAGATTCATACTTCAGATTGCAGAAAACTTTCTAGCTGGATGCTTTTTTTCTACCCTGTTCTTTCAATTGCTTGCTTTGGAAGAGAGGATGAAACTGTTTTCCAATACGGAATAGTAAAGGGAGAAGAGCAAATTCTGCAGACTACTGGTAGTCGGAAGATTGCTGGAATTTATCCTCACTTAACCACCTATTCGCAAAGCCGAAAGGATGGCAGGTTTTTCAAGGCGGGTCATGAAGAGTGCGGAATTGGGGCGGTTGTTCCATGGGCCGATAAATTATGGATGATTACCTACGCCCCTCACAAACCTAGGGGGTCCGATCATAAGCTGTACTCTATAGATCAAAATCTGACCATGACCGTCCATCCAGAAAGTGTTGGGGGTACTCCGGCAGGTCGGATGATTCATCACGAGTCCGAGCAGCTCTTTCTGGGGCATTATGTGATCGATAAAAAAGGAAGGATTCGGGTCATTAGTCCGAGAAAAATGCCTGCCCGGGTAACCGCAATTATGCGACACCTTAAGGATCCGGAAAACTTCGTCTATCTCTTCGACATGGAGAACATGTTTTACGAGATCAATGTGCACACCTTGGAGTTCACCAAATTGTTCGAGGACCCCATACCCGGATACCATGGGAAAGGAGCGTATACATCTCAGGGCAGGGTAGTGATATCAAATAATGGTGAGACTACCTTTGGTCATCTGGACCACCCTGACCATTGGCAGGTATCAAAAAATTTTACTGACCGTGCGAGTGAAGACCGTGGGTGTCTGGCTACCTTCGATGGAGATAAATGGGAAGTAATCGAGCGTAGACAGTACACCGAAGTAACCGGTCCACAAGGCATTCATCCAACAATCGAGGGTTCTGATGATCCCGTATGGGCGATTGGTTGGGATAAACATTCCTTGCGGTTGCAGGTGATGGAGCATGGAAAATTTCATTTATTTCTTCTTCCTAAGGGTTGTCTTAATAATGATGCTGCTCATGGTTGGTTTACGGAGTGGCCAAGAATTCGGGATGTCGGGCAAAAAGATCTGCTTATGGATATGCATGGCATGTTCTTTAAATTTCCCCGCAATTTTTCCTCTACAAATTGTGGAGGAATCGAACCAATTGGATCCCATATTCGTTACCTTCCCGATTTTTGCTTTTGGAATGGAAAGGTTGTGCTGGCAACTGACGAGGCAAGTATTCAAGGAAACCCTTTGGTCGGTCAGGCACAGTCCAATTTATGGTTTGGTGATTTTGATGAATTAAGCGGGTGGGGGCCGAGAAATGCCGCCGGTTCAATTTACATGAATAATCAGGTGAAAGCAGGAAAACCATCCGTTCCTTTTTTGATCAATGGATTTCCTCAGAGAATGGTACATCTTTCATCTGATCGGCCAGTAACCTTTGTGTTGGAAATCGACCGGGAAGGAAACGGAAACTTTGAAACCTATCGATCCATCAAGATCGACCGATTTGGGTCTCATATTTTTCCGGAGAAATTGGATGCTCAATGGATTCGTGTAGTCACTGATCAAAACTGCATTGCATCCGTGGCTTTTCAATATTCTGATGATGAATTTCAGAATCCATCTTCTGGAAGAAACTTATTTCGATCCATTGCTGAAAATGAAGAAGGTAATGTCAGTGCTGCTTTTCTTTTCCCCAATGCCCATAACCGGGATTTGTCCGTACTCTCTTCCAATGGGAAGGCATATGAACTCGATCATGTGACATTTAAATACAAGCCATTAGCCAAAGAACCTCTTGCAGGCGACTGTATGAGCCCAGAGGTCGCCAAAAAATTGGGAGAGAGAATAGGAGAGGAGAAATTTAAGAAGCAATCCCTTCGTCAATTCCTTTTGCCCAAAATGGAATTCAAAGTGGATGAAGCCTCGGTTGTTTTGGTAAGCAGGGAGAATCGTTCCATCGTCGGGAAAAAAGGGAATTATACAGTACTAAGGTTGCCTAAGGGGCCGGATTCCTATGACCAAAGCTTTTCCTTTGGACATCCGAGAATGCACCGTGAGGTTGAATCCGAGCGGATGATCGCCAACATTCATGGAACTTTTTACGAGGTTCCTTTTTGGATCGTGGGTCAGGCCCCTCTTTACACCAAGATGCGTCCGGTCAGTACCCACAATAAACAAATCTCAGATTTTACCACCTGGAACGGTTTACTTGTCTTAGCTGGTCTGCAGTCTGGTTTTTCCAATGGTGACCCTCGAGTCTATTCCTCTCATGATAAACAGACTGCTTTGTGGATGGGGGGAATTGATGAGCTCTGGAAATTTGGCAAGCCGGTTGGAGTAGGGGGGCCATGGAAAAACACATTTGTTAAAGCGGGTACTCTTTCCGACCCTTATCTTATGACTGGATATGATAAAAAAACTCTTGTTCTAAAGACAGATGAGGATTGTACCATTACCGCGGAGATCGACATCGATCACTGGACCGGCTTTCATCCCTATAAATCTTTTCAGCTTAAAGCGGGTGAAAAATTCGTTCATGAATTTCCAGATGGTTTTGCTGCCCATTGGATACGGTTTCAATCAAGTAATGATATTCGTGCTTCCGCTCAGTTAATTTACAGGTAAGGTATTGGAGTGATTATTCGTAGCGTTTTTGCATTTATTTCATTCAGCCTTTGTCTTGAGGCAAAAAATTTAAATGTGGTATTTATTTTGGCAGATGATATGAGCCGGGATACTTGGGGGGCATACGGCAGCAAAGATTGCAAGACTCCCAATATCGATCGTTTGGCTAATGAGGGAATCCGTTTTGATCGAGCATACTGTAGCGTCGCCATGTGTGCACCTTTCAGGCAGGAGCTTTATAGTGGCCGGTCTCCATGGCGGACAGGCACACTACCCAACCATTCAAAATCTGTTCGTGGTACAAAAAGTATTCCCCATTACCTCCAACCCCTAGGCTATCGGGTAGCTCTTTTGGGTAAGTCCCATGTTGGGCCTAAAGAATGCTATCCCTTTGAAAGGCTTGGGGATGTGAGCAAAGAAGAGGATTCCAATCCAGAGATCATCAAAAGATCAATTAAGTTTTTCGACGATTGCCAAAAAAAGGATGAACCGTTTTGTCTCTTCATTGCTTCTCATGATTCTCATGCACCCTTTACCACGGGGGATCAGTCTGCATACGATGCTAATAAATTAATGGTTCCTCCCTATTGGGTGGATACTCCTGAGCTTCGTGAGGAAATGGTAAAGTACTACGCCGAGGTTACTAACTTTGATAACTTGGTGGGAATGGTCCGTGCAGAACTTGAGAAACGAAATCTTTGGAAGAATACGATCTTTATAGTTTGCAGTGAACAGGGCACCCAACTCCCCTTTGCCAAGTGGACCTGCTATGATAATGGTCTGCATATTGGTTTGGTTCTTCGTTGGCCGGGATTATCTCAGAAGGGGGAAATAGTTGAGGAACTGGTATCGATCGCAGATATTGCTCCAACTTTGGTCGATGAATTGGGTGGAAATTTACAGCAAGGAGACTTTGATGGAAAAAACATTGCTCGATTGATAAAAGGTGAAGCTATACCTGTGCATAATTATATGTACGGAGCTTTTACTAACTGTCGTATAATAGATAATCGTGACCGAGTATTTCCCATTCGCTCGATTCGGAATGATCGTTATTCCATGATTTTTAATCCTCGATATAAAGACGGAATTACTTCCAATATTACCTTATCTCAAGCTCTAAGATTTATTGAGCAGGGTAAACCTGAAAGCTCACAAGTACCTAATGTTGCTGCTTCTTGGGTTGTGAAATCTAATAAGAGTCCAACCGAACATGAACTCATTCGCAAACTTCATTATCGGCCGGAATACGAGCTTTATGACTTGGTAAATGATCCCCATGAACTGGTCAATCTGATCCATGAACCCTATTATAAAGAGATTGGACAAAGATTAAAAAAAGCTCTTCGTGAAAAATTAAAAGACTTAGAAGATTCCAACCCTGTGGAAACAGAACAATCCTTTATCGTTTCTCCCAAACTCTAAAGTCAAAGTATTTAAGTACTTACCCACGGTAAGAAAGACAAAATTTCAGAAAACTTAAAAATAACATCGGGCTATCATTGTGCCATTTATTCAGAGAGAATTAAATTGAATGCCAAGCGTGTTTTGTAAAAAAAACATAATTTAATGTCAAAAAAGCATAAAGATTTGCTATTTGTTTAATTAACGCAAAAATAATATTATGAATTTCCGTTACTTTGCCCTGTTTCTTGGATTTTTATCCAACCTTGTTTTCGGAAGTATTGATTTTGAATCCGAAGTATTACCACTGTTTGAGGACTACTGTTACGATTGTCATGGTCCTGACAAAGAAAAGTCGGGCTTTCGAACTGATAGAAGGGTGCACTTATTAAAAGGAGGAGACTCTGGTTTAGCCGGAGTCATTCCTGGAAAGCCGGATGCGAGTTATCTCATTGAAGTAATCAAGAGTGATGATCCTGAGATTGGAATGCCTCCAAAGGATGATAAACTTTTTAAAGAAGATATTGAACTGCTTGAAAAGTGGATCGAACAAGGTGCGGTTTGGCCTGGACAAATGAATGACAAACTAGAGGTAGGTACAGATCATTGGTCTTTTCAAAAAATCGATCGGCCAAGGATTCCTCAATCTACAAAACACCCAGTGGACGCTTTTTTAGATGAACGACTGGTTGCTGAAGCAATTACTGCAAACCCAAGGGCAACTCCTCGTGAGTTAATCCGCCGGGCATCAATTGTTCTGACGGGTATGCCCCCAGAGCCTGATCGTGTTGCAAAATTTCTACAGGATTACAACTTTTCCCCCGATCTTTCTTTTGCAAGTCTTGTGGATGAACTTTTGGATTCTCCCCATTTTGGTGAGAGATGGGCCCAGCATTGGCTGGATGTGATCCGTTGGGCGGAAACAAATGGTTCCGAGTCAAATCTGTATCGAAAGCTTGCCTGGGTATACCGGGATTATGTGATTCGTGCATTCAATAATGATTTGCCCTATGATCGCTTCATCAAGGAACAGCTTGCAGGAGATGGTTTCGGGGTGGGGGAAGCTCTTGGATTTTTGGTTGCGGGTCCCCATGTTCCTGCCGCAACCGTTGGGCAGGAACCTGCAGCGATTCGACAGGCCCGTGCGGACCGAATGGATGAAATTATTCAAACTGTTGGGGCATCTCTGCTCGGAGTTACCATGAGTTGTGCCCGATGCCATAATCATAAATTCGACCCAGTATCAATTCAGGATTATTATTCCATGACTGCTGTCTTTCAGGATATCGAGTTTGGGAGCAGATTTCCGGAGTTTTCCAGCGATCATCCCCGAAAGGAAAAAGCCCAAGAGATATGGAAGGAAATTGCTAGGAACCGTTCTACTTTACGAAATCATAATATTTCATGGGAAGAGGATTGGGGGGGGTACAAAGAAGTTCATTGGAGCCCGATCAAGGCAACGGATCTGCGAGTCGATTTCACTTCCGGATATGTGGCCTTGGATGAACTTGAGATTTTTGGATTTCCTTCAGATAATGAAAATCTTGCCCATCAATCTACCGGAACAATGGTAAGGACCGATCCCTCTTTTGCTCAGCAGGGAAATCGATTTCCCATCGAGAGAATCATTGATGGAAGATTTGGTACCCAACGCTGGCAGGCCAGTTTTAACAAAGAAAAAAAACAGCAACCATGGTTAGAGCTTACCTTTAACAAACCCACAACAATTGGACGACTTCGGTTAAGCAGCAATCGTGAATACTATTTTGAAACAGACTACCTGCAAAAGAAAAACAAGTTCAATTTTAAGGATTTTTCGATCAGCGCGAAAGTATCGGATGGTACATGGAAAAAACTTTTCTCAACTCGAAAATTCAACAAAATGGTTGAAGAAAAAAAATTGATTTCTGGTGCGTTAGAGGAGATCAATCATTTGACTTACAGACTTTCTGAAGAAGGTCCTCGGCCAAGTTTTGTGGGTAGCTTTATTCATCCAAAGCCAGTTCGTGTCTTTCATCGTGGTAGTCCAGAAAACCCTCGTGATTTGGTTCTTCCCGGAGGCCCCAAAATTCTTAATGGAGAACTTGGACTGGATCAAAGAGCCAGCGGTCGAGCCCGACGATCGGCCTTTGCCGACTGGTTGGTGGATCCAAAAAATCCTTTAACTGCAAGGGTAATGGCAAACCGGGTCTGGCAACATGTCTTTGGTAATGGACTGGTTACAACGGGTAGCGATTTTGGCCGGGCTGGTGCTATTCCATCTCATCCCGAATTACTCGATTGGTTGGCTGCAGAGTTTTCTATGCCCAAACAAAAAGGGTCAACGCCGTGGTCGATAAAGTCATTGATTCGCTTATTGGTAACTTCCGAGGCATTCAAAAGATCAAGCCAGCCCATTGATATCGGCATGGAAAAGGATGCGGGATCCACTTACCTCTGGCGCTATCCTCCCCGAAGGGTGGAAGCAGAGGTAATACGGGATGGTATCCTGCTCGCTTCAGGAAAACTAGACCGGACAATGGGGGGACGGAGTTATCGGATACATAATGTAAAAAAGGATTATGCCCAATGGGAAGTGGTAAATAATTTTGGCCCGGAGACCTGGAGGCGGATGATTTATCAGGAACGGATGCGTCGGGTGGATGATCAGATCTTTACAGCCTTTGACTTCCCCGACTGTGGTCAAGTCCGTGACAAAAGGCCCGTTTCCACCACTCCTCTTCAGGCACTTAATCTTATGAACAGCCCCTTTGTGGTACAACAGTCCAAACATTTGGCTCAGCGTGCACTCAACGAAGCCAATAGTGAAGATGCTTCAGCAGTTACTAGATGCTTCGAACTTTTACTCTCCCGTAAACCTGATTCTCAGGAACTCTCATCTGCTCTTGAAGTTTCCCGTGAACATGGACTGGAAATAGTATGCCGGGCATTAATTAATTCAAACGAATATGCTTTTATTCCCTAGTATTTAAAATGAAGAATCAGGAAGAACATATCTCTTCGATCGGAAAATCCCTTCTCAATCGCAGATCATTTATGAAAAGCACAGGGTTTTCCCTTGGTGCTCTAGGCTTGGCTAATTTACTTTCTCGAGATGGTCTTCTTGGAGCTACCGATCCGAAAAGCTTTACCGGAAAAAGCCCCATTCGCCCGGAGGTTGATCCAGACAATCCTTATGCCCCGCGTAAAGCTCACTTTGAGCCACCGGCCAAACAAGTGCTGGTCATTTTCTGTCCGGGTGCGGTAAGTCATGTAGATACCTTTGATTACAAGCCCGATCTGGCAAAATATCATGGTCAAAAACCACCGGGTTTACCGGCTGTTACTTTTGAGGGACCAACAGGAAATATTGCCAAGCCTTTTTGGGATTTTAAACCCCGTGGGCAGACTGGAAAAATGGTTTCCGATCTTGTACCTAATTTGGGGAATATGTCTGATGAATTCTGTTTCCTCCATGCCCTACATACCCAGACGAGTGCCCATCCTCAGGGGGAGAATTTTCTCAATACCGGATTTACTATGGAGGGCTTTCCTTCCTTTGGTTCTTGGGTGACTTATGCACTGGGTTCTGAGAATGAGAACCTTCCTGCCTTTGTCGCAATTAATGATCCACGCGGACTTGCCCGCTCTGGAAAGAACAATTTTGGGAGTGCCTTTTTACCTGCCGCTTTTCAGGGCACTGATTTTAGTGCGAAACAACCACCAGCGAATTTAACTAGACCAGTATCATATTCTCAGATAGATGACAGGAGCACGATCAGTTTGCTCCAAAAACTAAATGGAAAGCATTTGGAACGCTATCCCGGAGATGCAAACTTGGCTGCCCGGATCGCCAGCTATGAACTGGCTGGTAAAATGCAAACATCCATCCCCGAAGTTATGGACTTAGCAAACGAACCGACTTCTGTGAAGAAGCTTTACGGTTTGGATTCGGGCACAGAACTAAAAAGGGAGTACGCCAAAAACTGCATCCTCGCCCGACGATTGCTTGAGAAAGGTGTTCGTGTTGTTCAACTCTTTAACGGGAGTGATTCATCTGGTGGTAATGGAATTACAAACTGGGATTCGCACAGTAACATTCATAAGACACATGCCATGCAGGCGGAGATCATGGACCAGCCAACCGCTGCTTTGATTAAGGATTTAAAAAGCCGAGGACTTCTTGAGAATACCCTGGTCGTGTGGTGTACCGAGTTTGGAAGGATGCCTTTTCTCCAGGGCAATGGAACTGGTCGGGATCACAATCCTGATGCCTTCACCTGTTTTTTGGCTGGAGCTGGAGTAAGGAAAGGTTTCAGTTTTGGTGAGAGTGATAGCTTCGGATTTAAAGGCGTTGAAGATAAAGCCACCATTTATGATTTTAATGCAACCATTCTTCACTTGATGGGGCTGGACCACGAGCGCCTCAGTTTTTATCACAATGGTTTGGAAAGACGATTAACCAATGTTCATGGTCATGTGATCAAAGATGTTTTGGCATGAATTTGAAAAGCCCACTTCTTTTTTTATTGGCGTCACTCCTTTCTACCTCGGCGGTAACTGGTAAAAAAAACAATGTGTTACTGATCGTATGCGACGATTTGAACGACTATGTGGAGATATTGGACGGTCATCCTCAAACCCAAACTCCCAATTTAACTAAGCTTGCAAATAGTGGGGTTTCCTTCACACAGGCACATTGCAATATTCCCATTTGTAACCCATCAAGGGCAAGTTTTGCCACTGGTATATATCCGCACAATTCCGGTCATTTCGGTTTTGAGCCATGGAATGAAAACGAGGTGCTAAAAAATTCGCACACCATGATGACCTTCTTTGCATCTCACGGATACCAGACCTTGGGTACAGGTAAGGTCATGCATAATCACGATAAAGGAGAGTGGCAGGAGTATGGGCACCCCTCAGATTACGGACCCTTTCTTTTTGATGGAATTGAAAAGTTACCTCATCTTGGTACTCCCAGCCCATTTAGGGATGATTTTGGCATTATTGATGGAACCTTTGGTCCTTTGGAAAAAGTATCTCATAAAGTTTCTTCAAAAACTGGGCAAGCATACTCATGGAGGACGGGTGGTTGGAGACAGCAGCGTCCAATGAAATATGAAACAGACTCCAACCGGGACCCTACTGGAGATGAACTGAATGCCCAATGGGCGACTCGCAGACTTCGCGAATTGGCTAGTTCCAAGAATTCTAAACCATTTTTTATGGGAGTTGGATTTGTTCGTCCACATACGCCACTAATTGTTCCCCAAAAATACTTCGATCTATTCCCTCTTGATGAGATTAAGTTGCCTAAAATCAAAAAAGGTGACGCCGAGGATACCTACAAGAACACAGTAACTTCAGATGAGGATGACCGAGGTGGCGATCGTGGTACCAAAATGTTTGATAGTCTGGTTGCTTCCTATGGTGGAGATCGTGTACTTGCCTTAAGGAAATTTATTCAAGCATACTTAGCCAGCGTGGCATCAGTAGACGATCTGATTGGAGAGATTCTTGCTACCCTGAAAGAAACCGGTCTGGACAAAGACACCATCGTAATTTTTACAAGTGATCATGGCTGGGGAAATGGAGAAAAGGATTACCTTTATAAAAACTCACTGTGGCAGGAAAGCACCCGTGTTCCCTTAATTGTTCGTGCTCCTGCAGTAACAACTCAAGGTGGTGAATGCAATGAACCGGTTTCATTGATTGATTTGTTTCCTACCTTGGTGGATCTATGTGGCTTAAAAACTGATACCAAAAAAAATGATAAAGGGCATCCGCTAGACGGTTTTTCCCTCCGGCCCTTATTGGAAAATCCCAAGCATGGAAAGTGGAAAGGGCCAGATTATGCCATTACTGCTATGTATAAATGGGCTCAGTTCTATGACCCAGCAAAGCAAAGCTATTCTTTGCGATTTAAGGACTGGCGTTACATACGATATGTGAATGGTAAGGAGGAACTATACCATACTGCTAAGGATGATCATGAATGGAACAACTTGGCAGTTAATCCAGAATATTCGGATCGACTATCTGATTTTCGAAAAAAACTTCTTTCAATCATTCCCAAAGGCAGGACTTCCAAACCCATAACGAATGAACAATGGAAAGACTTTTATTTTAAAAAAAATCCTCGAGCGGACACCAATAAAGATGGTCGACTATCATGGCCCGAATTAAAGGCTCATAAAAATACGAAAAAATAATCCGTACTCCGGGATTTCTTTAAAGAAGGATAATTATCTAATCATGTATTCATATTATATATTCTTTTTTTTATTTTCTATTTCTTGGACCACGGCTCTTCTGGCCAAGCCCAACATGATTGTGATCATGTGCGATGACTTGGGTTACGCCGATGTTGGCTTTAATGGTTGTAAAGACATACCGACTCCTCACATCGATTCCATTGCCCGAAATGGAATAACATGTACGAGTGGGTATGTCACATATCCGGTATGCGGGCCCTCGCGGGCTGGTTTCATAACTTCCCGATATCCTCAACGGTTCGGTTTCGAGCGAAATCCCCAGTATCAACCGAACGATCCTGATATGGGATTGCCTCGGGAGGAAAAAACCATTGCCGAATTAATTAAAACAACGGGATACCACTGTGGAATCATTGGCAAGTGGCACTTAGGGGCTCACATACCCACAAGTCACCCTATGAAGCGGGGATTCGACGAATTCTATGGCCACTTGGGTGGTGGACATTTTTATTTCCCGGAGAAGCTAAAGATTCGTAGAAGTCAGGATGCCACCGATGAGATGGAAAGTTATCGAACATGGATACTAAAAGGCTATGAGCCCGTTCCACCAAGAAAATATTTGACCGATGATTTTTCCGATGAGGCGGTGGCTTTTGTCGAGCGCAACAGAGATTGTCCCTTTTTCCTCTTCCTTGCCTACAACGCACCTCACGGGCCACTCGAAGCCACACCCAAGTACTTGAATCGTTTTTCTCACATCGATGAACCGAAACGAAAGACATATGCAGCGATGGTCAGTGCGGTTGATGATGGGGTGGGGCGCGTACTATCTGAGCTCGAAAAATATAAACTTTTAGAAAATACCATTGTTGTTTTTCTTTCAGATAATGGTGGGATAACTACCAAAAGCGGGTCGAGTAATTTTCCCTTGCGAGGGAACAAGGGAGAAGTCTGGGAGGGCGGTTTTCGGGTGCCGTTTGCTATTCAATGGCAGGGCGTTTTACCCAAAGGTTCAGTGTATGAATACCCTGTATCATCGCTTGATATTGGCACTACCATTGTTTCCCTCTCCGGTGCTGAGATCCCCCAGGATAAACCGTTGGACGGGGTAAACCTTATTCCTTTTTTGACTGGTAAAGACAAATCTCCTCCGCACCCATCCATTTACCTTAGGAAATATGATAATAATGTATTTGCAGTACGGAATGGGAATGAGAAACTGGTTATTTCACACAAGGGTGCGAGTCCTCAACTTTTCGATCTGGAGAAAGATATTTCTGAGGTTAATGATCTTGCCAAGCAAAGGCCCGAGCGAGTGGAGGAATTGGAGAATGTGAGAAAGCAATGGAATAATGAATTGATAGAACCGACTTTTCTCGGACTTATTCATCGCAAGGGTTGGGGGAAGAAAAAGAAGAAATGAATCCTCAATTAAAAGGAGTCGTTTTTGATATGGATGGTGTCGTTATCGATAGCGAAATTACTCACTACACAGCAATCTGCGAAGCGATGGGAACTGAAGTAACCGCAAGTTTCAAGGATTTTTTAAACCATTGCACCGGTAGGGATGAAATCTTTGCGATGACACGAATGGCTGAACTATCCTGTATGAGTATAAAGGAAGGAGATATGGCCCGATGGTCGATTAGAAAAGGAGAGGCGTATGGAAGACTTGTCCGTCAAAGAGCTGTGCCCATTCCTGGATCGATCGAACTGGTGACGGCTGTAGCAGAGGAATTACCTGTCGGCCTTGCAACTGGTTCCCGTAGACATGATGTAGAATCGGCTCTTGCGGTGCTGGAAGGGGGAGCTTTGCAGAATGTTTTTTCCGCTATTGTGACATCGAGTGAAGTCGATGTTCCCAAACCTAACCCTGAAACCTATGAAAGAGCAGTATCTATTATGGAGCTATGTCCATCGACCTGTTGGGCGATAGAGGATTCTCCTAATGGGATTCGTTCAGCTTGTGATGCTGGATTAAAGGTAGTTGGGGTAACCGGAACCAACACGAGGGCAGAATTGTCAAAAGCCGGTGCTAAATTTGTTGTTAATGACCTGCGAGAAATTTCCTTGCCCTTGCTAAAGAAGTGGTTCGTTGAAGGTTAAGTCATTAAAATTAATTTTAAAACATCTAAAATTCTACTTGGAAATTTGCTATTAATAACTTTACCATAAATTTATGAGGATTAGACCCTGCCTTAGTCTATTTTTCCTAGGAATTTTCCTAGGAATATGGATTCAAGCTTCTGCAGTAGAACAAACAATTGAGGCGTCTGAAGGTGAAAAACTCTTTGCCTTAAAAGTCGGGCCTATTCTTCAGGAAAAGTGTTTAGCATGCCATTCGGAAAAAGAGGGAAAACTCAAGGGTGATCTGGATTTGTCCTCGCGTGTGGGAATGCTGTATGGTGGGGAAACCTCTGAACATGTTCTGGTGCCGGGAAGTCCAGCAGAAAGTCTAATGCTTACTGCAGTTGAATGGGAGGATTCCGATTATGAGATGCCTCCAAAAGAAAACGATAGACTTTCTGATCAGCAAATCGAATACATCAGGGAATGGATAAAGCTTGGAGCTCCATGGCCTGATGAAGGCACTCAAAAAAGAATCCAACTTGCTGAACGTTCCCAATTAATCACCGAGGATGGGATCATTATCAAGACTTCAGGAGGACTGGCGGATGAATGGACATATCGGCGATATAAACAGGAAGATTTATGGGCATTCCAACCTGTTATAAAACCTCCTGTGCCGGAAGGTACTACCAACCCTATTGATTTCTTCATTTCGAGTCGCTTGAATCAAGCCAAGCAAAAACCTGCAGAGTCCGCTGATTTTCGTACTTTGGTAAAGCGGGCTTATCTCGATCTACTCGGTTTGCCCCCAACCCCTTATCAAATTTATCAGTTTCGACTCGCTTGGGACAAGAATCGACAAAAAGCATGGTCCGAATTAATCGACGAACTGCTTGGGAGTGAACACTTTGGCGAGCGGTCTGCCCAGCATTGGCTTGATGTTGCACGCTACGCGGATACCGCAGGACTTTCCAATGATTATGAGCGTTCTAATATGTGGCGCTATCGAGACTATGTTGTTCGTTCTTTTAATGAGGATAAGCCCTACGATCAGTTCATAGTTGAACAGATTGCTGGGGATGAACTTTGGGATATGCAGGATGATAAGGAAAAGGACCCAGAACTGCTTGTTGCCACTTCTTTTCTTAGAATGGGTCCATGGGATCCCGCCATGGTTCTTAAGCATGAAGCCCGGCAGCTTTATCTTGATGATGTAGTAAATGCGGTCGGACAAACTTTTTTAAGTACAACCATGCGGTGCTTCAAGTGTCATGATCACAAATTCGATCCCTTGCCAACTAAAGATTATTACCGAATGTATTCTGCCTTTAGCACCACGCAACTGGCCGAAAGACCTGCACCGTTTCTGAAGCAGGAAAACCTTGTTGGAATGGAAGTGGGTAGAAAAGCTACTCGGCAAATGCTTGATTTCGCCAAGGAGAAATATCATGTACTCTTGGAGAAACAGGAAGCGGCTGCCAAAAAATGGTTTTCCGATCGTGGAAAAAAGTACCTTAACCAAAATGAGCGCCGTAGTCTGCCAGATGAAGAAAAGCCACCCAGGCACATTGGACTAACCCCTGCCGAAACGGGCAGACTGAAAGTAAGAAGACAGGACGATTGGATTTGGACAAGACGGTTGGAGCGATACCAACCCCTTGCCCAAAGTGTATACAACGGACCTTTGCCCAAAAAGCTCGATTCCAAGAAAATGCGTATGCCTGCAAAGATTGGCCAGTTTGAGGCACCAGAAACTTCGATCCTTATGGGAGGGGCACTGGAAGCCCCCGGCGATTCTGTCAGTCCTGGAGTACTCAGTGCACTTGGATTATCCGTTTCTGGTGATGAAGGGGAGCCCTACTTGTTGCCGGATAATCCAAAAAGTAGGCGACTTGCTTTAGCCAAGTGGATTGCTCATCCGAGCAATCAGTTAACGGCTCGATCCATCGTCAACCGCGTTTGGCAAAGGCATTTTGGCAAGCCTCTGGCAGGCAACCCAAACAATTTCGGTGCAAAGGGAAAGAAACCAACCCATCCTCAGTTACTTGACTGGTTGGCAGCTGACTTTGTGGAAAATGGTTGGAAATTTAAACGTCTGCACAAATTGATAATGAGTTCAAACGCCTACCGCATGGGCACAAATCATTCGCAAATTGAAAAGCTTCGTAAAATAGATCCAAATAATCATCTTCTCGCTTACCGCAATCCACGTCGTTTGTCGGCAGAAGAATTAAGGGATACTATGCTGGTTAGCACCGGCGAGTTGAACCGTGCAGTAGGCGGATTACCGGTAATGCCTGAGATTAATATGGAAGTTGCCCTGCAACCACGAATGATTCAGTTCTCGCTAGCTCCCGCCTATCAGCCATCCAGAACACCTGCAGAAAGGAACCGGCGTACTCTTTATGCCTACCGTGTTCGTGGACAACCTGACCCCTATTTGGAATTATTTAATCAGCCTAATCCAAACGACTCTTGTGAGGAGAGAGTTTCCGAGTCTGTCTCTCCTCAAGCGTTTACCTTATTAAATAGTGAACTGATGAATGATCGGGCTATTGCATTAGCATTGCGTATAGAAAAGGAGTTCAAGGATATCCGCATGCAGGTCAAGCGAGCGGTGCAACTTGTTTTTGGAAGGGTTCCTACAGCTAATGAATGGGACAGGTTAGAGCAATACCTTGAGCAAATGAGTGCTTATCATCAATCAAGTGATCCCAAGCCTACTGAATATCCAACTTCTATAACACGCTCGTTAGTTGAGGAAAATACCGGAGAAACTTTTGAATACGAAGAAATGCTTCCTGTATTTTCAAACTATCAACAGGACAGGAAGGCCAATGAAATCAAGCCATTCACGCGAGCCTTATCTGATCTTTGCCTTGTTCTCTTTAATTCGAACGAATTTATTTATGTCTACTAGTTCCATGAATCCTTTTTTATTTCCTTCCCTTAGCCGCCGCGATTTTCTCTACGGTCTGACTTCTTCCCTCGGTGCTCTTGCCATGACCGATTTGCTTGCCGGGGATAATTTGCAGAAATATGACTTAAAAAAGCCCATGCATGAACCAAAGGCCAAAAATGTCATCATGCTTTTTATGGAGGGTGGACCAAGTCAAATGGATACCTTTGATCCTAAACCTGAACTTAACAAGCTTCATAAAACCGAGTCTAAGAGAACGGGTACCTTGGAATCGGGAGAAAAGTTTTTTGTGGGCAGTCCTTATGGTTCTCGCAAGGTGGGCCAATCGGGATTGGATATGAGTGACCAATGGATTCATCTTCCAGAAGTAGCTGATGAACTTTGCAATTATCGCGGTTGCTATGCCGAGTCATTAAACCACCCAGAGGCTTTATTTCATATGAATACGGGCAGTAGGCTAGGTGGGGACCCAGCTATTGGGGCATGGGCCAATTATGGCCTTGGTTCAGAGAATAAGAACCTTCCCGGTTATGTGGTTATGACTGAACTTGCTCTTCCGCAGGGTGGATCAAGGAACTGGTCGAATGGTTTTCTTCCCGGACAATTTCAGGGAACGAGACTACGACCGACTGGTTCTCCTATTCTCGATTTACACGGGCCTGGACACAAGAATCGCCAGCATCAGCGACAGGCACTTGATGAGTTGTCTTTTCTCAACAAAGTGCATGCAGACAAGCATCCCTACCATGATGAACTTGAATCTCGCATGCAAAGTTACGAACTTGCCTATCGTATGCAAATGGAGGTCCCTGGTGTAATTGACCTTGCCGGGGAAACTGAAAAGACAAAGGAAGATTATGGTCTTAACCAGAAAGAAACAGCCGAGTTTGGGAAGCAGTGCCTAATGGCTCGTAGACTTGTTGAAAAGGGTGTCCGGTTTGTGCAAATCTTTTCTGGTGGCTGGGATAGTCATGATTATATAGAGCGAGCCCATGCCGCTCGCATACGCAGTGTGGATAAACCCATGACCGCACTTATAAAAGACCTCAAAAGGCGGGGAATGCTAAATGACACGCTGGTTCTCTGGTTGGGTGAATTTGGCAGAACCCCGGACAATAACCGTAGGGGAGGAGTCTATGCAATTGGGCGTGGGCATAATAACAAAGCCATGACGATTCTGATGGCAGGTGGTGGAGTAAAGGCCGGTACGATTGTCGGAGGGACCGACGAGATCGGTGCAGAAGCTGTTGATGTGGCCCATCCTATCCGGGACTTTCATGTAACCCTGCTTCATCTTCTAGGATTGGACGACAATAAATTGACATATTTCCATGGTGGTCGGTATAAGCAGCTTAGTCAATTTGGTGGAGAAGTGATCAAGGAATTGATTGCCTAGGAATCAGGCTTTTCCCAACACTTATGAAAATAATATTTTCTTTATATTTACTTCTCCTTTTGGGCTGTAATTTTGCTCAAGCAAATAGGCCCAATATTCTTTTCATCATGTCAGATGATCACGCCGCCCATGCAATCTCCGCATACGGCGGAAGGCTGGCAAAAATTGCGCCCACCCCGAATCTGGATCGCTTGGCGAATGAAGGGGCAATTCTTAGGAATGCATTTTGCACGAATTCCATATGCTCTCCATCCCGAGCCTCTATCCTTACCGGTCAATATAGTCACACCAATGGAGCAGTAGATTTAAGCGGTAAGGTATTTCCGGGAAAACAAATGCTCCCTCTTGAGATGAAAAAAGCTGGCTATGAAACTGCCATGATTGGGAAGTGGCACCTCAAGGTGGAGCCAAAGGATTTTGACTATTACTGCGTACTACCTGGCCAGGGAAAGTATCATAATCCATCGTTTCGTATTCGGGGTGAAAAACCTTGGGGCAAAAACCTCATCGAATTCCCAAACAAGCATTCCACCGATGCAATTACAGATCTTACTTTGGAATGGCTAAAGGGAAGAAAAAGCGAAAAGCCCTTTTTCCTCATGCATCACTATAAGGCTCCTCACGATTATTTTGAGAATGCCGAGCGATATGAATCCTACCTCGCCGACTCAGACATTCCCGAACCTGAGTCTCTTTGGATAAGAGATCCCAAGTTCGGGTCCCTTGCTACCCGTGGTCACGATGATGAACTGGTCCAGCATATTGGGACATCAATTGGCGGTCGCAACCCGCGGCGTTCTTATTTACGTGATCTTCCATCTATGTTTCCCAGTGAATTTCCGAAGAACTACGATCCAAAAAATTTCTCGGATGAAGAGAATACACGCCTCGCTTACAATGCATACCTTAAAAAATTTCTCCGGTGCGTTAAAGGAATCGACGATAACCTAGGTCGCTTATTTTCGTATCTAGAGGCAACCGATCAAATGAATAATACCCTCATTGTTTATACCGCAGATCAGGGTTTCATGCTTGGTGAGCACGACTATCAGGACAAGAGATGGATGTATGAGGAGTCGATGCGAATGCCATTTTTAGTGCGCTTCCCTCAATCAATAAAAGCTGGGGAGGATATAAATGCGATCGTTGAAAATGTCGATTTTGCCCCTACTTTGCTTGATTTCGCTGGTGCGTCGATACCCAAATCCGTACAAGGCAGATCATTCAGAGAAATTTTAGAAACGGGCAAAGAACCGAAAAATTGGAAGAAAGCAGCCTATTACCGATACTGGATGCAGATGGCTCATCACGACAATCCCGCACATATTGGTATGAGAACCAAACGATATAAACTCATTTATTTTTACGGATGCAACTACCAGGGGCAGTATCAAACTCCTGCAGGCTGGGAGCTTTATGATATGATCAACGACCCCCAAGAGACTCAAAATATTTATCATAATCCAAAGCATGGGAAACTTGTTGATTCACTAAAGCGATGGTTTGTAAAACTGCGTAAAAAAGTGGGCGACGACGGTTCTCACTATCCAGAGTGCGAAAAAATTGTTCAAGAATTTTGGGATTACAGCCAAGAGGATCAAGCGAAGGCCCGGAGAATCTCCGCAGATTATCTAAAACGCCGCAACGCTGAGCTTGCCGAAGGCTTACTTAATCCAAAAACCTACGGCACCCCTTAGGGTATGAACCAGTAAGTCTTGGCCACTTAGTCAGTATTTATGGATTTTTTGTGGTTCTAAGAAACGGTTTCAACTGCTTTGTCCACTGCTCATATCCACGATCATTAAGATGCAAATTATCCGTTCTCCAAAAGCCATCATAAAAGTTTTGGCCCGAATGAATTAGAGTCGAAGAAATATCTACAAATATTAATTTTTTTTCCGCTTCTGAGAATTTCTTTATCCTCTGATTAAGATCCTGATAGAGCTTCCACTTTGATATTCTTTTTGGGGATGGTTTACATGATAAATAAATCAGTTTTACATCAGGCAAGTCGGTATGAATTCTAGACCAAAGTTCCAAGAAATCTCCATTAACTTGTGGCACAGTCTTGCCACTCCATAAATCGTTTTCCCCACAATATAATACAATAAGACTGGGGCGGTATTTTGGGAACAGTTGGTCATAGAAATGCAGAACATCAGATAGATGTGCTCCTCCAAATCCACGGTTGATTACATTTAGGTTTGGGAAAAATTTCTCGAGGTTCCATAATCGTATGCTTGAACTACCGGTAAAAAGAATTAGGTCATCCTCCTTGGTGAGTGAAAATTCATCATCCTCTGAGAATTGTGCAAAAGCCCTATTGAACCTATTTGGTTCGGGGTTTTGTGTATTACTGAATAATTCTTGTTCCGTGTAGCCTATACATAAGACAAGGATAAAGAAAATCTGTTGAGCTTTTGTCATTGCTGAG
>MDTC01254511.1_pt1 | contig 46759 bp, 72 predicted proteins | sample 811181 | NCBI WGS metagenome assembly MDTC01 (sample SAMN05326644, study PRJNA326480) | marine metagenome | isolation source: seawater | place: Pacific Ocean: North | collected 2011 | reverse complement strand
TGCCTTTAGGATTCAAATCTCTTGGACCGGGATTCAAATCTGTAAATTATTACAGAATATCCTCCTCTCAAAATAATTGTCCATATTTTTTGGGTCCATCAACCCTCCACGGGAGGCTTGGCGGATTTTTCACTTACCAAATAATCGCCGATGACGGCGATTTGATGGTGGGATTGATTTTCAAGACCCATGTGGACCCCAAAGTGGATACCTTTGACGGCGATTACACCCAAATAATATACCCTCACCGGCGATTTCATGGAATGAGTTGTGGGTCTTGAAGCCCAAGTAATGCGGGCCTTTAAGTATGGTTCATACAAAATACCTGTTGAGAAATCTCAATCGCCGAGATGGGTATCTTTTCGCCGCTATGGGTATCCATTTTCCGATAATTTTATGGTGGGACCCTTCGGGAATCGCCGACATGGGTATCTTCTTGCATAATAAATCGCCGCTTTGAGGTATTCATTTTTTATATTCATTGACCTTCTTTTCGTTTCCATCTTCAAAATCGCCGTTATGGGTATTCAAAATGACTATATTCGCCGTTATGGGTATTCATTTGAAGGGAATGTTAATATACTTGATGGGACAAAGTATAGTATGCCGAGGAGGTGGCGTAACCTTAGCATGAGATACCATGTTGTAGCGAAGTGAGATAAGTCGGGTTAAAACTGCGAATGAGCAAGTCAAGAGGCTCTCTTACCCTTGACCACCCTCCGAACATTCTTTCAAGCACGGCAACTCAACCAACCCACGCCAACCCATTCCTTAAATACCCTAATACGATGTGATTGATATGAGCGATAACCCCGAACTAAACATTAGCCTTGAACGATGGACTGAATGGAATGAACTCCGCAAGGAGATGTCCGAACCACATACGGTTATGATTGATAATGAAGAAACCGTCAAAATGGTAGTTCCTACAAAGCGCATTGCTACTGAATGGAACTCTCGTTATCCCGATGAGTCATGGATTCACTATACTCGTCATCCAAGGGACGACCGAGGGACTATTGCACACGGCTTTACGCCAGCATTTGCTTTTGTTATGGACCCACACCCAACCCGTTTCAGTAATGATGCGGTTAGGTCGGCTACACTATGTTCATTTGATGAGGCAATTAGTCTATCCAATGAGTATCGTGATGTAAATATCGCACGGTGAACGCTATGTGTGGCGTGATTCCTACGCAATGTGCTTCCGAAGGTTGTAATTTTTGGGTCTTGACCGGTAAATGCCCTCTTTGTTTCCCTACGGAGAGGCTACCATGAGCCGAATTAAGCCATGTAGTCATTGTGAAAGAGGCTACGATATTTACGGTGGCGTAGCAAGCCGAGGTAAGCATTATGCTCCTTATTGTTCTCTCTATTGCCGTGAGGCATCCACTCAAGGCATTCCATGGAAAGGCTCTAAATCATCACCCATCATTATGGATTGTGCTTGGTGTGGAGAGCCGCAAATGGAACTCAAACACTTGCACAACCATGCTTCAAGAACTACTTGTTCCGAGAAGTGTCGTAGGGAAAGTCGCCGTCATCACAAAGAATGGTATATTTTGTTGATGCTCAAATTGTTTGGGAAGGAAATGAGTGCAGCGGAAATAGCCCGTGAAATCCAAAAAGTAGGAGGTTCAGTCACGGCGAGATTCACTACCGGCAGGGTTGCTAATATCGCAAGAAGGTTATCATTGCGTGGAGCCATCATTATTGAAAAAGACGGACATAGCCCCCGCACATATCGTTTGGCTGACCCTAAAGCCCCTATTAACAAGTTTGTAGGGAATGCTTAAATACTTGATAGGGCTACTTGCGTATTATGACTCACAAGGTTGGACGCAATGAGCGAATGTATGTTGAAGATAACAAAGAACGAACAGTTTATGCTTTAGACTGTGTTCCTTCCAAGCGACCCAAGGGTTCATGGACTAATGGTGTTGAGGCTTGGAGCAAGGGAACTAACTCATCCACCGCCACAAAGGTTGGCTGGTTTGCACCACCACGACTACGAAACAAAGGTCATCATGGACGCTCCGGACCAAAGCCTAAGTTGGACCGAATGGCTCATTTTGAGGAAGAATGATTATGGATAAGATTGCCCTTGCCCCGTGTTCAACCTGTAAGGTTATGTGGCCTCGGCAAGCCCTAACAAAAGACTTAGAGTGCGATTTTTGCTATACTAAGAGAACCTTTAAGTTATATGAGTGAGGGTATCGCCCTCATGCTTCGTGTAGGAATTGTTGGTGCTAACGGGCATCTTGGCTCGCATTTATCCGATATACTAATGCGTAATACACCACACGAAATCTATCCTATTCTTCGTGATGAATCACCACCTTTGGATTTAGATGTAGTCTTTGTTGCAGTTCGCCCACAAGATGTGGGAGAAATGTTGGACTCTTGGGAAGCCGGTGACTATTTGTTAGTATCGTTTGTGGCAGGGGTTCCGATTTCTTACTATCAAGAGAAAGGATTTCCCAATGTAGTAAGAGCCATGTGTAATCTTTATTTCCATAACTTAGCATATTATCCACCACATCCAAGAAAAACTTTGGGAATCTTGAACCAAATTGCTGGACGGGCCTTTGGAGTGGACAATGAAGATGAAATCAATGTTTTGACTTCCGTAGTAGGTTCGGGATTGGCATACACAATCGGCTTGATGGAACAGATGTCCAACTATTTGTTAGAACATACTACTATGCCAGCGGAGTGGTGTGAGGGAACTGTAATTGAACTATTCTCCTCGGCTACAAACTATACCGGAACCCATGACTTTATCAATTTCCAAGAAACCATTTCAGCAATTGCTTCCAAAGGAGGAACAACCGAAGCCGGTCTTGAAGCCATGCCTTCTATTGAAAAGGCTTTGGAACTCGCTACCCAAAGGAGCCGAGAATTAGGAAAGGAGTTTGGAAATGCCGATTCCGAAGAATAATCTTCCAAAGGTTTAAGTATTTCATATAGAGTAGTTAGTTCATGCGATTGGACACTCCCCAACAAGTTAGTTGCCCTATATGTGGCAAATTAGGCTACACCGATGAAAGAAAGATATACCAAAACACATATCCTTGTGCTACCCACTACCTCATGCTCATGCAATTTGAGGAGCCACCGGTGAACTCTTAAATAGGTAATGCGACACTTGCTTGCTATGGTGGACGGTTCACCGAGTATCTTAGAGTCCTTGGAGGGTGCATTATCTTCATTGGAAGATAGTGAAAAGTCTATGCTGGAAACTTCTCCAAGTATGCTCAAGGCTTTCCTAATTGAACAATCGGAAGTTTTGGAAACTTCCATTGAAGATTTGGAGCAAGCATATCTTAGACTTTCAAGCCGTGCGGCGAAGGAAGTTGAAGTATTGGTGAACTTGGATTCCGCCCCACTACCTTCTAAGAGTCCTTTGAGTGATTACGAAAAGAGCGTGGAAGAAAAGGAATGGTATAGACAAGAAGTTCTCAAACCTTTGGCTATCGCCCATTTGCGCCGCCGAAGGATGCAAACGGAAAACTTGAGTTATGAGGATGTGGCTTCTTGGGAACCTACGGAAGAATATCTCAATGAAGCCATGCAATGGGTTGAACCGCCAAGTGATTTCAAACCTAAGAAAAGATTGGTAAGGACAACGGCTACTCGTCCCGAAGCCGAGCGTCAAGGAATCTTGGTCAAAGAAATCACTACTCTTGTGAATAAAGCCCAAGGGCGTGGCATTACCAAAACTGAAATCTTGAGAAGTTTAGGCAAAGATACCTCAAGATGGAGAACCTCTTGTGAAGAAGTTTTGAAGTATATGTTGGCTAATCGCCGCATTGTTAGGGACCACGGACAACGCAAAGGAATCCGTTATTATTTGCCTATCTATGCTGAACATTTGCGGGAACAAGAGTTTCACCGTCAAGTGTTTGAATCATTAAGAACCGGACCGAGAACACGCACCGCCATTGTAAAGACCACTTGTTATTCCAATCCCAAAGGTCATGCTAAAGTAAAATCAGCACTTGCTCTATTGGAGCGAGAAGGACTCATTAGGAGTATTGGTAATAAGTGGGAGATGGTGCTTTGAAAGTAGGATTTATTGCTCCCTATTGGCTACCTCATCATGGCGGTGGTGAACAGTATGTGCATCAAACCGCTTGTTCTCTATTGGAACAAAATGTTGATGTTGTAGCATTTACTTGCACGGTTGAAGATTTGGAAAAGGACAATGGTAACTTCCCATCCAATAGACTTACTCGTTGGTCACCCGATGGCAAAAACACTTATGTTAAGGATTGGAACAATCATTACGCATGGATGAATAAGAAATCAAGTTCAACATGGGGCGGTCTTGATGCTGATGAGCCACAGACTCACATTATGAGGGATTACGATTTTATTGATGCTGCCGTGGAGTGGGCTAAAGATGAGGGCATTACCGTTGCCATCATTAACAGTCCGTGGAGCCGTGTTACTTTTCATCATGTAAAGTATCTCTATTCACAACTTCAAAGTTTAGGTATCAAAACCGGGGCTATGCACCTTGACCTAAGTGGAATGATTAGGAGAGATTTGATTCACGAGTATTCTCATCACAAAGATTGGGAGAAGGCAGCGGAAATTATACAGGACGCACAATTGGAAGTCATTGAAGAAATTGGAGAAAATCTTGCTTATTTTGAATGGGATTCACCAATGTTTTTCAAGCCCGATTTCATTATTTCTTGTTCCTATTGGAGTGACCGATTCACAGACCCACTTCAAAAAGTTCCACATTTTGTATTACACCCAATTATGAGGGCAAACTATTGGGAAGAACTACCACAGTTTCCACAAGGTTTGGATTATGTAAATATCTCTATGATTAACCCTCAATATCATAAGGGACGAAGCATTATGGCTAATCTAATAACTTCTAATCAAGAGGATTGGTCGTTTAGAGTATTAGCCGGAGGCTATGGTGATGCTCTCAAAGAGTTTTTGCCAATGGTGGAGAACTCTTGGGCTAACGAGAATGGAGAATTAGACATCCAAAACTATGTCCATGATATGAGGGAAGTCTATCGGAACACCGACATTCTATTATTCCCCAGCCGATACGAAGGTTATGGAATGGCCGCAGTTGAGCCAATGTTTTGTGGAACTGCCGTAGTTGCTTCCAATTACCCAGCCATAGTTGAAGCCGTTGGAACCGACATCAAAACTTTGTGTCCCTTCTTTTCCGATGATGAGGATTGGGAGTTTGCTATTGATGATGTCCTTTCACAACTTGGATATTGGCAAAACAAATCTTTGGAAAGAGTCAAAGAATTGAAGGAACGACAGATGGCTGAACTTTGGGGACTAAACTATTTCTTGGGAGGGCTATGAATGAATATCGCATTATCTATGACGGCTTGGAGGCGACCTCAATACTTTGAAGAAGTATTGAAAAGTATGGTTAATGCGGGTGCTGCAAGCATAGCAAGCATAATCATAAGCATAGACGGCGGTTATGCTAAAGAACAAGAGGCTATGCGTAGTATTGCGGAGCGTTTGCTTCCTAATGCTAAAGTAGTATGCCACGAGGAAAACCTTGGTTGTGCTGGCAATACATTTTATGCTCTTAATGCGGCTTTTGCGGATGAGGATGTGGAAGCAGTAATTCATTTGGAAGATGATACCCTATTGCACCACCAATTCTTTGAGTATATGCGTGAAGCATTACCTCGTTATGCCGACAACCCAAACATTTGGAGCATAGGTGGCTATAACAATGGTAAGTTTGAGCATGGCATAACGGAAGATTGGGGAAGCAATAATGTTGGACTCCACGATAGATTTACTTGCTGGGGATGGGCTACCTATCGCCGAGTATGGGATGAAGTCAAGGATGATTGGTTTGGCATAAAGTTTGATGGACAATTTGACCCGGCGGCTTATGGCGACATCCAAAACTTTCACGCTGCAAGATTTGGAGGCGTAGGAAAACTCATCAATTCTCCTCATGGCTCTTGGGCGCATCCATTCAACAGTTATTGGAGGGTCTTGAAACCCAATAGGTTTGAGATTACTCCCGATGAATCCCTCGTTCAAAACATTGGAAAAGACGAAGGTGTATGGACGGAGGCAATGACTTATGCCGCACTACAAAAGACCAACAGATTCCATCCTAACCGCAATTACATGGGTTGGGATTTTGATATGATAGACATGGAGTTAGAGAATTATGAGTAAAGTAGCATTGATTACAGGAATTAACGGAATGGATGGTAGCCACTTGGCTGACTTTTTATTGGACAAAGGCTATGAGGTATATGGAGTGGAACGCCGTTCCTCAAGCAAGAACCGCACGAACACATCACATTTGGAGGGACAAGATAAGATGCACTTTATCACGGCTGACCTCACCGACCAAAACTCTTTGTATCGGGCATTGAAAGAAACTAACCCGGACGAAGTGTATAATTTGGCAGCCCAAAGTTTTGTAGGAGCCTCTTGGAACATTCCTATGCAAACAAGTGATGTTAATGGACTCGGTGTTTTACGATTCCTTGAAGCGATTAGAGAATATGAAAAGGACACAGACAAGAAAATTAAGTTTTATCAAGCATCCACAAGTGAAATGTTTGGAAAGAACGGAGGAGGCTTTGCCAACGAAGAAACTCCTTTCTATCCAAGGTCGCCTTATGGAGTAGCCAAACTTTTTGGATATTGGATGGTAAAGAACTATCGTGAATCCTATGATATGTTTGCTTGTAGTGGCATTCTATTCAATCACGAATCCGAGAGGCGAGGTATTGAGTTTGTTACACGGAAAATATCCGATGGAGTGGCACGAATTAGTTTGGGCTTGGCTGACTCCATTTCTCTTGGAAATGTTGAGGCGAAGCGAGATTGGGGCTACGCCCCGGACTATGTGGAGGGTATGTGGTTGATGCTTCAACAAGATACACCCCAAGATTATGTTTTGGCAACCGGTGAAAGCCATTCTATCAAGGACTTTTTAGAGGCTGCTTTTGCGGCAGTAGGCATTACTGATTGGGAACCATACATTACTATTGACCCAAGGTTTTATCGTCCAGCGGAAGTTGATGTGTTGAAGGGTGATGCCACGAAAGCCCAAGAAGAACTTGGCTGGGAGCCAAACACCACTTTCAATGAGTTAGTTAGAAGAATGGTGAGCAATGATTTAGCACTCTTGAGCAAGAACCATTAAGTAGGCTATCGCCTAACCATTACTCATGGTGAATACCGAGAGGTTCATGGACATTCGTGAAGTGGCACACTTCATGCGTATGAGTGAATCCACAGTTAGGAGATACATTCGTCAAGGGCGAATACCCGCATATAAAATCGGAAAAGGACAGACCTCGCCCCTAAGAATCCGTAAAACGGAGTTAATGACTTCGCTACAACGGCATAAAATAAACAATAGTCCTTAAATACTTGATAATGGGTGGATAGAGATATGACCGATACCACAGAAGTCATTGCCGTATCATTCGGTGAGCAAGAAGATGAAAGCATGATGCAGCCTAATTCATTGGTTGCATGGTTCAAGGCAAGAGGATGGACTTTAGACTTGGACTCCGATAGATTGACTAATGGAACCGAAGCCACTAATTGTTGTGTGATGGGTCCATACATTCTTTTCAAAGAAGCCGACCAACCTTTCCCCACTATTGTTTTTGAATACATTAGTAGCCTCCAAGATAAGCAAGGAGTCATTTCTATGATGCAAGAGGATTCTAATGATTTTCCTATTCACGATACCCAAGCCGACCTCTATGTGAAGGATTTTATCGCATTTATGGCTGAAAATGCACAAAGTTAATATACTACTTGATACATAGGTGATATTATGGGAACAAGAAGCCACACCCACTTTCAAGACCAAGAAGGAAACATCCTTGCTACAATGTATCGTCAATATGACGGCTACCCAAGAGGTCATGGCATGGACATTTACCGATACTTCATGGATGAAGAATTAGACCGCACATTTTTCCCTAATGGCTATCCGGCTGGAAACTTTCATGGAGCAAATGGTATGGGGGATGCCGCATTACAATTCATGGCTCATCTCAAAACATACAACTACCCAATCGTGGAGAAAGAGCGAAACGATGGTAGCACATTCACAACGGAGGACCGCACGGTGGAACCCGGATATGAAGCCCCTCGTATTGGAAACTTCTATTTGGAAAAACCCGGACTGATGATGGATGAGGTCAGTTATCTTGACTACGAATACATCTTTTACATCAACCCCGATTTGAAACTCAAAGAGGGAGGTCCTATGCGTGTTGATGAAGCAATGGACACCGGTGATGTATATTGCATGAAGATTAGGACTTCATACGATTGGTTGGAAACCGAAGGTAAAAGTGATGATGGAGTCATATTTGATGGAACCCTTAACGAGTTTAAGACTTGGTTTGACGAAGAATGGAACGATTAAATACTTGATAGGAGAGTGAAACTTTATGCGAGCGCAACAGATGTGGAAATGCCCCGAATGCGATAACATGGCTCATTACAAAGGACTGTGCCGTGAATGCACCGAATACTCCGACACCGGAGAGGTCTTGAATCCAATTAGTCGTATCAAGGTCAATAAAGATGGTTCCGAATACATCAAGGTGGAAACACCCAAAATGACTCCACTTACTGCTGAAATGATGCGCCAACAACGCAGGGCGCAAAAGAAACTCACCAAGAAACAACGAGCCGCAGCCAAAGCCCAACAAGAGGAAATGATGGCTGCTATTAAGAAGGCTCAAGAGGACCACGCACAACATCAAGATGAGTGTTGTGATGACCCCTCATGCGATAACAAAGCCGATTCGGGAGAGTTCCTAATTGGTGCATCCGAGGAGGAATAATCCTTTGAGTGGTTGGCGACCCCTTCATTGTCCAAAATGTGAATTGAGGGATAAAGGGTTCTATGAACTCAAAGCATCCTCTTATTGGCTTTGCATAGCCTGTGGACACCAATTCCCCAAAAGTGGAGGACCCCGATAATGGATTTGATTACAACAATGGCAATTGTGCAAGTATTAACTTGGTTGATGGTGATAAGGATGCTTTATTTCCAAGTCCAAACACACAACTATTTGGAACACCTTGAATCCCATATTTGCCCCGATTACCATGATGAAGAAAGTGATGCCCGAAGGGTTGAACACATGGTTATCGGAACAGGTGATGGACGCATGATAGACCTTCCCAACGCTTTAGAAGTGGACTTTGATGGTATCAATGGATTATTCATACCATCTATTGAAAGCATTGCTAAATTGATGGCTGAAGAACCCACCGACAATCGCCAAGAGATTGAAGATTGGGATAACTCCTAATCAAGAAGCATTAAGTAAGTAGTTTCCCCAAAGGAACCACATGGATGTATCGCAATACATTAGTGAATACCGAAAGTTTAGGAATATGCTCAAGGAGCATACGGGCATTAAGGATGAGAAACTCATTTTCAAGCATTGGGCTATGTTTTGCTCTATGCGTAGCCAACGCATAACTACGCAATTTACTGCACCGGACGCTGCTTATCTTCCCCATTACTCTTGGAAGTCTTGGTGTGATTCTATGAATCTCCCATACGACCGTAGTAATACTTTGCATGACGATGAGAAATACTTTGGAGAGGATTGAATGATAATCTTGGATATTGAAACCAAGAACTTAGAAGCCATCGGAGATGGTATCACTTTCGGTCATCCAGCCAATTGGAAAACTTCTTGTGTTTGCACATTGGAATTGATTGGCCCGGAGATAACAGACCTTGAAGCCAAAGTTTTCGTGAACCATGAAGATTTGGCTAAAGTTAAGGATGCAATGCCTAATGCTACCATTACACCATTGAATGAATTGCGTGATTACCTAAACAATTCTTTGGAAGATGGGTTACCATTGCTTACTCACAATGGAGATTCCTTTGATTTACCAATCCTTTCCAAAAGTTTGGAAGATGGAGGAGCCGGTTGTGCTGAAGTCATCAAAGATTACATTGATGCGGGATTGACCGTGGACACTTGTGCCGACCTAAAGCGTTGGACCGGCAAAAGATTTCATCTCCAAGACTTAATCCAAGGAGTATTGGGAAGTAATGCTTCTAAACTAATGAGTGGTGCTAATGCTCCAAAAGAATGGAATGCTGGAAATTATGCTGGCGTGATAGAGTATTGCTTATCCGATAGTTCTTTGACTTACCAAATGTTTTGTGTGGCAGCCCAGCAAGGTTTTGTTGAAGCCAACGCTTCCAAAGAAACTACACCCACCGTAGTAGCAACTCCGGATTGGCAAGGTTGGTTAGATATTGCAGTAGCCACAACTCAAGAACCTTGAAGTAGGGAGAATCTAATTGTAGTCCATGGCAGACATGGATGGCTTTCGTAATGACGAGGGCGATATTGTAATGGAACTCTCGGAAGCCAAGAAAAACCGTTGGATTAGGCGTATTCAAAAAGCCTTGTTTGAATCTTGGGACACCTTGGAAGATGGCTCTTACCAAGGACTCATCAAAGAAGAAGTCATAGACATCATCAAGGAGAACTTTCCGCTGGACTCCCGTATGGGCGAAACAGAACTTGTGGATAGAATTGGAAAGACCGTCACAGACATTGCAGCATTTATTGAAGCCAATACTAATGGTGTCCATGAAGTTTTCATCACACATTTCGCATTAGACTTTGTTCAACAAAGCATTAGTAGCATATTCCAAATCCAAGAAACTGACCCGCCAAGAGATACGGACTTTATGTATGGGTGAGCATTATGAGGCATAACGACATGGTATTACAGGCATTACGCCAAGCATTAGATGAAGAATATGCTATGCTACAAGTGCATAACAATGAGAATAAGCGTATGAAATGCCAAGGTCGCATAGAGGGCTTAGAAAGAGCCATACGCATATACCAAGCATACTCCGGCAATAGTTCGCATTTCCGCCCTCGCTGGATGAGATAACTAATGCCAATTATGCGTAATCCCAAAGTTTAAGTAGTTGGTTATGCTACTCTCTATTCATGGTTGCCAAGCAGACCCTACGCCACTCCCATATCGGTGGTAATCTGTATGCTTTTCTTAATTCCGATGGCAACCCTTGTGGACCCGTAATCAAGACCGAAGATGGTTCTTTGATGGACACATTGGCAACTCAATTGACTCCCTCATTTGATGATTGGGAATCTATGTTTGTGGAGGCTATGAACCTCTCTTTGAAAGGCGACATGGCTATCCAAGTAGTAGGGGTCTTGAAACCTTTTGTATCGGAAAACTGACCTGTGGGTGATTGTGTTTGAACCGGAAAAGGGATAACTCCCGTGATAGGACTAAGACAAATCACAAGAAGTCCAAATCACACAATGATGATTGGGATGGAGATGCCGACATCCTAAGACTCCAAGGATTGTGCCGTTGTCCCGAATGTAGTTTCATCAATCCACTACATCACGACAATTGTTCGGAATGCTATGCCGAATTGAACCCAAGATAAAGTGAATACTTAAATAGGTGTTGTTCTTTAAGTAGTAATATGAGCAGCCCCTCGTTAAACATTGTGAACCTTGTAGCATCAGCCCGATTTACCGATTCGTTGGATATTATCGGGGTAGCCGAAGATTTAGAGATTGATTATGAACCGGAGCAATTTCCGGGAATGGTCTATCGCAACGAATCACCGAAAGTTTGTGTTCTATTGTTCCGAAGTGGAAAGGCAGTAGCAACCGGAGCCAAGTCATTTGACGATGCAAAGGTAGCACTACGCACACTTTACGACAAATTGGACAAGTTGGGATATTCCCTTTGGGAATACAAAGACGACATTACACTTCAAAATCTTGTGATTACCCACGATGTTGGAGCCACATTGGATTTGCCACTTCTTTCAGTAGCACTTCCTATGGAGCGCACCGAGTATGAACCGGAACAATTCCCCGGACTTATCTATCGTTTGGCTTCACCCGAAGCGGTTTGCCTTGTGTTCTCATCGGGCAAGTGTGTTATTACAGGTTGTAAGTCATTGGAAGATGCTGAAACTGCCTCCAAAACCTTGACGACTGAAGTTCACGCTATGATTTGAGGTTGGAACATGAGTTCCAAGCGCATTGATTGGGGAAGTCATGGCCCTCGGAGAGTGGCTGGCGATTTACCGAACCCTGCTGATTCTTGGAAAGCGAAAGCATGGGATTTCCCCGATGCTATTGATGAAGGCTCTCCGGTTGGTGAAACAGACCAACATGGTAAAATTGATGATATTGTTTCTCTCTTTTATGACCGATACCACAAACTCCAAGAAATTATGCTTAGAGAGGCTGGTGTTAAGCCCACCGGAAGTATTGCCGAAGTGAATCGTAATTGGACAGACTTCACTAAAGTCCCCGCCACAATTCTTGGGATTGTAGCCGATATTCGCCGAACCAAATCGGGTGGACGAATGGTGGAACTTGAGGACACGACTAATGATACCATTACTGTGTTTTTGAATAGTGCTGACCCTCATGCCGGAAGTTTGCTTCTTGATGATGTAATTGCAGTTAGCGGAACCTTCAACAAAGATGGAACGATGTTTTGGACAAATCGTGTTCAATTCCCCGACTTACTACCAACAAATATGAACAAAGGTGGTTCCGAATATGACCCCGTTTCCGTAGGATTCATTTCCGATGTTCACATCGGCAGTAAATACTTCATGGAAGATAAGTGGGATAAGATGATGCACTTCCTTAATTCCGATGATGAAACGGCACAGAATCTAAAATACCTCGTTATTGCGGGAGATGCGGTGGATGGAATCGGCGTATATCCGGGACATGAAAACAATCTTGCGATTACGGATGTGTATGACCAATACGAATACTTAGCAAGGAAATTAGACGAACTTCCCGACCATATCACTCCAATACTTTCACCGGGAAATCACGATGCAGTTAGACCTGCTGAACCACAACCCTTGTTGGAACCATTGATTAGACAACGATTCAATTCCACGATTCACACCGGAAATCCGGGGAGAATCAACCTGTCGGGTATTGATGTTCTTACCTATCACGGGAAGGGCATTGACGACATGGTTCCACGCATGGCTCATGTGACTTACGAAAAGCCCGCCGAAGCCATGAAAGAAATGTTAAGGAAAAGACACCTTGCCCCTATGTGGGGAGAAAGAAATGCACTATCTCCGGAGGAGGAGGACCAAATGGTAATCACCGATATTCCCGATTTGATGGTCACCGGACACACCCACGCCCACCAAATGGAATGGTATCGGGGAGTTCCACTTGTAGTATCATCAACTTTCCAAGATGAAACCGACTTTATGAAAATGTTGGGATATAAAGCCAAAAAAGGATTCCTATCTTGCTACAATATCCAAAATCGGCAAATGCGTGTTGTCGGATTTGATGAACCATTGTGAGGGAAGGCTATGAATACTCAAACTTGGCACGACATCTTACGACCGTTTTTTGGTTTTGTAGTGCTTCAACCTTTGCTATTACTTTGGATGTATTTATTCACAGATGATTGGGTCAAATCCTATCACGAAGTAGGTTGGACTCTCAACATTGTTTGCACTATTTATCTCATTCCTATGTATATTTGGTATGAAAAGCACATCTTAGTTCCCAAAGAACCATAATCCTTTAATACTTGATAACTCGTAGTTAGGCTATGGCTAAAGAATGTCGCCGCCCTAATTGTGGTCACGAATTGAATGGAGAAACTTCCGGACACGCTTCTCACACATCCCACTTAGACCATGACTTTTGTAGCCGTTATTGTCGGGAATATGTGGAACAAGACCTTCAACCCATCAATGGAGCCGAAAAGTTTGGTAAGAATCAATTTGTTGGATTCAATTGGGAACCAAAGATTCCTATCAAGTGCGATAATTGCGGATGTGAAACTCACCTTGTTGCCGCCTTTCACGGTAATGGAAACAACCGATGGTTTTGTTCAAGAGAGTGCCATAACCAAATCAAGAAGGCTGGTAAGAGGTCCAATAGAGATTACAATATGTTGAGAGTATTGAGAGAGTTAGGTTGGAGAACCACTCCCAAGAAAAGAGGTCGTTGGATGTATGCTCACGAAATTGCCAAAACTATGGAATTGTTTAACTTCAAATGTAATAGTAGTTCCGCCGCCCAAGTAATGCGACTTTATGCCAAGCGAGGGATTGTGGAAATCAAGTATGACGATGGTGGAGCCTATCCTCTCCAAAGTTATCGCCTCAAACCATCTATCCGTAGCATCCCGTTGGCTAAAATCGTGCGTGATTACTATTGATTGATAGGAAACCTTTATTAACGGTGGGCTATATCCCAATATCATGGGAACATCCTATGATGAACGAATCATTCGCAGCCAAGAGGGTTTTGAAGCCTCAATGAAGCACTTTCAAAAGTTCAGTAGTGTTCTTCGTGGATGCACGGACATTGACTTATTCTATGAGCGCAATGGAAACTTCATGTTCCTTGAGGGGAAAAGCGTCAAGGATAATTGGAAAACTCTTACTATGTCGTGGGCGCAATGGTTTGCTCTCAAACAACTTCGTGATGCCCTCCGCCGAGGAAACGCTAAAGCCACAGTCCACATGGTTGCCTACTCTCCCGATGGAAACTACACTTTCTTCCCAATTGGTTTGGGAGTTCACGACAGGGAAACCAAAACTATTACATTCACTAAAGGACATCCCGATTCCCATGACTTTCCCGATGAGGAATCCATGTTAGAGTATGTCGCTCAACTTGCCTCCAAAATGGAGAAGCGCAAGATGCAACCACGCAATAACAAAAGACGATTTTAAGTAGTCGTTTTCTTTTATATTAAAGCATGGGTAAAGATGCTGAACCTTCCGATGAAGAAAAGGTGGATATTGCGGAATTGGCGGAGCAAGCCAAGGTTATTGCGAAAGCCACCGGACGCACGGAAGAAGATGTGATGGAGGACTTATTGGACGATGGTATCGTCAATATGTCTAACGAGCAAAAACAGGACAAAGATTTGGTCACTCAATTAAAAGAGGCAGCCGAACTAATCACAACAGTTCAACAAGTGAACAAAGAAGTTTCGGAGAACTCCGTCTTGAATGGTGGAGAGAACAAGACTGATGTGAAAATTGAAACTACGCTGGAAGGAGATATTGTTGATAGAGCCATTGAGTCTGTTCAGCGGAAAGCCGATAATATCAAGAAACTCATGGCAACACTCATTCCGGTCTTACTCATCTTTACAGGAGGTAGTTTGGAAGCCTTCGGAGTCACCAATATGTTTGGAGGAGATGACGATTCCGAAGTTACTTACGATGACGATTGTTCTATTTGGTTCCACGAAACTTGGTATGAATGGGTGGATGACGGCACAGACCCTCCCGATTTACGATTCCATTTATCGGCTGATACCGATTGTGAAACTCCTCAATACATTAACTTTGGAGTTGAACTCAATGCTTGGGGCTACGAAAATACTGAATCCGCAAGAGTTTCTTTAGACGAGCCTCCGGTTTGGGTAGTGATTGGATTTGGAGATGTTGATGGTCCGGACGACCCCAATTATCATCTTGCCGACTTACGCATTTACGATGACGGCGGCGATTGGGACCAAACTTTCATGGATGTTTGGAAAACTATTGAAAAAGTTTGGGGATGCACAGACCCCGGAGCAAGTAACTACAATGATGCTGCCAACGAAGATGATGGCTCGTGTGAATACCCTCCCGAAAAAGTCTATGGTTGCACAGATGATGAAGCCAACAATTACAATGATGCTGCCACCGATGACGATGGAAGTTGTGAGTATGACCCGGAACCTGTCCCCGGCTGCACCGACCCCGAAGCCCAAAACTTTGATGATGAGGCTACGGAAGATGACGGTTCATGCACCTATCCTCCTCCCGAACCCTGCGAAGTGGAAATCCACAATCATTACCGAGGTCACCTAAACAATGATGCAAGTTCCGATGATATGGTAGTAGGATTCAAAGTCCAACCAAGCAATTGTGAGTATGTATTCATAGTAATTGAGATATTCCAAAATGGCTATTCGGCAAACTACTCTTACAACATCACCGTGGCTGGTGATGAGGACACCGATATTACCCACACTTTCTATGATGTCGCACCGGGAACTTCTTGGATTCCAAAGATTATGGCTTTCAATGATGGGGAACTAAAGGAAGAAGTATATTTTTGGGCTTTGGACATTGCCGAACAAACTTGTGAAATCAATCTTTTCGGTATTGAGATAGAAGCCAACAACACTTCCGCTACCATACAGTTTGACCTTGATTGTGGTTATTCGGAGAATGATTTTGATGGTTACAATGTTTCAGTCCAATTCTTGGTGTATCATGTTAATGAATCCAATAGTGGACCAAATGCAACCGGACCCATTGAATGGACAACTGATTTGTATTACATTCAAGGATATGCTGATGATGTTAGAACACTCTCTTTGGATAACTTCACAGACGGAAACACGACCAACTATGATTTCTATTGGTATGCTATTTGGGAGGATGCTAACGGCAACCAGCAGTATATTGAAAGAACTTGGTTAGACCAAGAAATCCCTTTCCTTAGTGATTAGGTGAATAGTTTTGGAGTTTTGCTCTAATACGGACCAAGTGGACCTTCCATCTTGGTGTGTTGAAGCCGACTTTGGACTTTGGACTTGGCTACAATTGATTGGGGAATTGATACTCTTAGGAATCATCTTCTTCACCTCTTATTCCTACTTCAATTGGCGAAAGCAAAAGAAGATAGAGAAGGAAATGAAGAAAAGGTTAAATAGATGAAAACCCTACAACCAAATGTCGGGGCAACGATGGGGTTCTTCCCCTCCTTCCGAGCCACACCAGCAATGGTGGGACTCATGCGGGTCCGACAAGGGTATGTTTTCTTCCCTCCTCACGCCCGCAACCTCTTACAATCCTTTAAGTAGGTAGTTCCTATTATGCTAAAATATGCCAACGCAAATTGAAATGCTAATCCGCCATTTTGAGCATCAACCTTCCATTTCAAACATTGAAGCACAGGCCGTTTATCGCATTCGTGCATTGCCACGAAGAATTGCTGACCTAAAAGAATTGGGTTGGAAGTTTGATAGTGCTTGGAAGGTGGATTTAACCGGACAAAGATACAAAAGATATTTCTTAGTTTCACGGCCGGGAGATTCCGATGACCAAAATTGAGCGACTCAAAAAACGATTCCGCAAATATAGCATCTATGCTATGTTCATGCTTTTATTCATAGGCATCACTATGGGATTCATTGGTGGCTAATCATTAAATAGGTAATAGGTGGGTCTTGGAACCATGAACACGAAAGTCATTGCAGTTATGTTAGCCACTCTTGCTATTATCGCAGGGTGCCTTATCCCTACTGACGACAAGCCGAAAGACATTGAAGAACCTATGGTAGTTTGGAGTGAATCTTACTACAATGAAACCTATGTTTTCAACAACACTATGCAAGTGGGCCATGCTTCGGGACATTCATACAACATTACCGTCAATGAAAGCATGATGGTTGAATGGGACATTACTTGCCGTTTTCAATCGGATGTGTTGAATGATGCAGGTTATGTGAACATCACTTTGATGAAAGATAGTGATATTTTGATGAGTGGAGAATATACATCGGAAACTACTGCCGAGTTTAACCATTCGTTAAACATCACTAACGCCACGGATGGTGATTACACATTAGAGATTCGTTCAGTAGGTAGTGACCACACCATTACCGGTGGACTCAATGATTACTATATCTTAGAAACCGTCATTTACTACATTTAGGAGTGCATATTGTGAAAATCCCTTGGTATGTTGAAGAAGCCGTCTTGTTTTTCATTGCTTCTATCCTCACAATCTATGTGGCTTACGGGATTACCAATTACATTTGAGATAATGGTTAAATAGGTGCAACGCCTGTTGATTACTATGCCCGAAGGTCCCGAAGTCCGAAGAATCGTGGAGCGATTGGATAAGCATAGTTCCAATGGTGTTTTGAAAGGATTAGGTTTCGTGGACCCAAGATATTCGCCGGGTGGCACACAACTTCGGGATGACTACGATGCTTTGATTTCAGCACTACCGGTCAAGATTCATGGAGTTAGATGCCATGGAAAGTTTATCTATTGGGAACTTGATGGATTCGTGATTTTCCACACACTTGGAATGAATGGAACTTGGAGAGAAAGACACCCTTCCAAAAATCATCGTTTGACTTTCAACATTGAAAAGTCCAATGGTAAAGATATGAAACTCTATTACAAGGACTCTCGTTGTTTTGGAACATTCAAAGTTTTCCAACAACCTGTCGCCCAAGAAAAATTGACTCGCAAGATTACCAAAGATTTAGGACCCGACTTGTTGAATCAACCAAAGATTGCTGATGAAGAAGTTTTGGCACGATTTAGGAAACACCAGCATAAGTCTTTGCCCGAAGTTTTGATGAATCAAAAGATATTCGCCGGTATCGGCAATTATTTGAAAGCCGAAATCCTCCACGAGTGCAAACTTTCGCCCCATACTTTAGTTAGGGAATTATCGGATGATGAATTGTTGCACTTGCACCACATTGCACGGTGGCACATCAAAGCATCGTATGATGCGAGAGGGGCTACTATTCGTGATTATGTGATGCCCGATGGTTCTATTGGAACCACGCAATACAAGTTCAAAGTATATTCCCAAAGAAAGTGTAAATCTTGTGGAGATTCCACCATTAGACAAAACACGGCTGATAAGCGAGCGACTTGGTGGTGTGATACTTGCCAAAAACTTCCGGAAAGTAGTGTAATGGCTCAAACCAAACTATTCTTTTAGGAATTGACGACATCTTCATATAGTCGTTCAAGACGAGATAGTATTGATGATAAATCGTTTGGAAGTGATGTGCATTTGTGGGTCCCAAGGACGCATGATTGGAACACCAAACTTTGATAGCGAAGGAAGGCAAATCGTTAAGTTTCAATGTTCTTGTCGCACGGCTTACCCAAATTGGGATGCTCCCTATCCAAAAAGAGCGTAGTTATGCTCAACAAAATCGGGCTACTGCGAGCCATTAAGTAGCAAAGAATATAAAAACAATCCGTGAAGTCGGACAGTATGGTAGCCATGCTACTCATCATACTTTTCATTTCGGCTACGGGTAGTGATACTATCATGCGACCTATTGCTAACACGGTGGATTGCTACATTGTGGAAGGAAGCGTAGTCAAGAAAGAGATAGATAATGGACAACACAAATTGTATGTGGAAGTATGGGGTTCAGCGGAAATTGTGGACGATGTTCCCGGCTACATTCTTTGGGTTTCCGAAGGAACTTACGAAACTTACGAAGTGGGCGATACTTACGATTCCTATACTTGTGAATGGGACACTTTGATGTGGTGGCAAGAAATCAAACAAACGCTGGTTAATGAGGGAATTATTGAACCCTTTACTGAACAATATGGGCTTTGATTCCACTAAGGTTTAAGTAGGTAGCACAGGATAGACAGATTATGAGCGCAATATCCCTCATGTGTAGTCAATGTGAAGAATGGGTATGGCGACCGACCAAAGGAATGAATCAATGTTCTTGCGGTCAATTACAACATGGCTTTGATGGCAAAGTCAAAGGAACTTATGTTGCTTTTTGGAATGAAAATACCGAGAAGTATATTGAATACAAGTCACCAAGAGGGATGCCCCGTGATTAAAATACCATTAACACCCGAAATGATTGAGGAGGCGAAAGCCGAACAAGCAAAGTTTGATGCACAAAAGACTTGGAATAAGTTTCCATCTCCAAACAATTACATTGGATTATTGGGAGAAATGGCATTAGACGCACACCTAAAATCTCTTGGCATAGACCACGAATGGGTAGTATTCAATAAGCAAGGTTGGAAAGACCCCGACTTTCGCCACAATGGACTGACTATTGATATGAAAACCACCTTTGATACCAAGATGTGGAATCAAACTCCTAAGTGGGATGTTTATGTGATGGGTCATTTACCACGACACCAAAAGTATTTGGAACTTAGAGGTTGGCTGACTCGTGGTAAGATGGAGGAACTTATGGAGAAAGCGGAGAACAATGGAGGTAGTGCTGAAGGATGTGCCAAAGTTATCCGAGATTTTGGAAAAGGACCACGAACTGATTGGACTTTTAATGACGAAGCCATGTTCAGCACCGATGATTTGTTTTCCCACATTTTCATTTAGGGTCTTGAAACCAAACCATTAAATACATAATGGCACAAAGAGTATGGTATGACGAACCGCCGAAACCCGTTTGATAGTTTCTTCAATTACCCGCCATACGATAGAGATAACCCTTGGAAGCCATACAAGCAAGTGGATGATATTGCATCCGAACTTCGCAAGGTGCTTAACGACATTCTTAACAATGGTGAAGCCAAAACTAAGATGAATAAATTGAACAAGCGTAGCACCCTTCGTGCTAATGTAAAGCGTGGCAACAAAGTATTCCGTATCACTATTGAGAATATCACTCCAAAGCCTTCGGAAATGCCCGATGAGATTGAAATTGAGTGGGACCCCGACAATGCGGAAAACCCTAATGGTTCCCATGAAGATTTGACCGAGTGAGAATCTATTAAGTAGCAAGACCTGTGTTCATCTCCTATGGGGGATGACCGCATCCGTTTTGATATTGTAATGCCTATTCACAACATCTCGGATGAGTATTTTATTAGAGCCGTTGATTCTGTTCTAAATCAATCCTATCGCCGATGGAGATTGATAGTAATTGAGTCCTTAGCCTCGGCTACGGCAAGCAATCGTAAAAAGAAAGAACTCTTGGCTGAATATGACGACTCTCGTTTTGTTTATGCTCTCCAAAAAGGCGTAGGAGTTTCCGAAGCAAGAAATTATGGTAGCACACTTGAGTCCAATGGATTTATTGCTTTCCTTGATGGTGATGATTGTTGGGAGTTTAACCATTTGGAATGTATGGCTAATGCTATCATAGACGCTCCCGAACATTCCGTAGTTTTCTTTTCCCGTTTAGGAAAGCCACTACAATTACGAAGTGCATTGACCGGACAAACTCACAATAGAATGTTAGAGTATGCACCCTATGATGAAATTGAAATGTTTAGACCCGAAGATTATTACTATTACTTCATGGCTCATCCATTGTTCCCATCAGCGTGTGTAGTTCGCCGAAACGCCTTTGAAGCCGTAGGCGGATTTGATGAAGCCATGCTTCGTTGCGAAGATATGGATTTGTTTATGAAATTATTTCACCCCGACAATGATTGGATTGGAACCTTTGTTGATACGATTACAGTTTATCGTGAACCTTCCGTGGAAGCCCATAAGATTTCAGCGGAAGATACAGATTGGGTAGCAGTATTGGAAGAACGCTATCCATATCCAATGATTTGGGAAAAGCCCGACAATGTAAGTAATGACTATTGGGAAGAACTCTTGGGACATATCCAAGAAAATCAAAGAAGATTCACTCTTAAGTAGGTGATGGTTTAGTAGTATTGGCATGGCTGATGCCAACGAACTTATTGGACTCAAAGACCAACTACACAAATTGCGAAGGCGTATTGAAAAAGATTACGAAGCCCAAACTAAAGAAATAGATGATGCCCTAAGACTCATCTATTCCGAACTCAAATCTAAGTGTGAACATTCTTGGAAACGAGAAGCATATCCTTATGCTCCTCTTATGTGTATCAAATGCGGTGTGGAAAAACCTTAAATAGAAGATTGCATGGGTCGTTTTCCATGGACGCAGCCGCAACTTGGACTCCCACACTAACTACTGACGAAGGTGCAACTATAATTCGGTATGACCGAATCGTTGCTATCACTATCCGTGATGATAATACCGTAGCCATCTTTACAGATGATGATTCAATGTTCAACATTGATTGCGCTACTGAAGAAGATGCTATGCAACTTCGCATGATGCTTACTGCCAATGCTTAAATACTTGAAGTGTTTATGGACTACCATGTGGATGACTATTCATGCCGATGGCGGATTTACGGAACACCCCGATTGGGATGACCCATCTTTGGAAACTATGCAAGGCGTAGTTGGTGGACTGATTGAAGCCATCCCACGCCTCTATTGCCCTCAACCCGTTAAGGTTGCTTGGGCTAACGAAGAAGGAATGTTGTTAGGTTTGCCTATCAACCAAATTGCCACAACTCTTTTTGGAATCACTTTGTTTGGTGATATTTTGATGGACTACGACAAAGAAGCCGTTTGGGGAGAGAGTTTGGAATGAACATCTTTGTCCTTGATAAAAATGCTTGGGAAAGCGCACAAATGGTATCGGACCGGCATTCCGTGAAGATGCCCTTGGAAAGCGCACAAATGTTATGCACAGGTTTGATAGAACACGGGGTCTTGAATACACCATCAGCCTCTAAAGTCCCTTACAAAGCGACTCATAAAAATCACCCATCAACAGTTTGGGCGAGAGAGAATAGAGAACAATTTGAATGGTTGGCTTGGCATGGTATCAGTCTATGCCATACTTACCAAAGACGCTATGGAAGGAAACACAAATGCGAAGCCGTGATTAGAGAATGCCTTAATCTATCTCATTTCATTCCCGAAGGAGAGTTTCAATTACCGCCACAATGTATGCCCGATGAATACAAAGTGGAGGGCGATACTGTGGCAGCATATCAAAACTATTACATGAACGGTAAAACTTACATGAATAAGGGTCAAGGACCCCAATGGAACAAAGGAGTTTCCCCACCAAAATGGTGGAAGAAAATGAATATAAAACCGAGCGTTTAAGTAGGTCATTGTGTATTACTACACATACATGGGAAGATTAGCGAACCAACGATGCTATTTAGCCGGACCAATTGACTACGCCGAAGATGATGGCGTAGGCTGGCGCAAAGAACTATCAAAGTGGCTCAAGAAGCGTGATGTAGTCATCATGGACCCGACCAATAAAAAGACGAGCAACACCAAGTTTATTGAAGTCGGAGATGAGCAAAACAAATTGATGCACCTAAGAAATATGGGTCGTTATCAAGAACTCCGTGAAGAAATGAAGCCAATTATTTTGGCTGACCTTCGGATGGTGGAAACTTCGGATTTCGTAGTAGTCTATCTCAATCCCGACATTCGTATGTGTGGAACTTGGGAAGAATTGTTCATATCCCTTCGTCAAAGGAAACCTACATTTGTTGTAGCGGAAGGTGGCAAGGCAAACATGAGTTTGTGGTTGTTCGGAAGAATGAATCCCGATTTCATCTTTGAATCCTTTGAGGAATTAACTCATTACTTGGATTCTGTGGACCGAGGACTGATTTCCGAAGATGTTTCACGATGGGTTTTCTTTAACGAGTGAGTCATTAAGTAGTTGTGTAGTCCAAGTAGGGCTATGAAGAATTATCCTAAGATGTTCTATGCTACTGAAAAGAAACTAATTCACAAAGTCGGTTATACTGTCGCCCTTGCTATGATGGCAGTTGGTGTTGCCGAAACTATCCATTCAGTCCCTTACATCGTCAAGGGAGAATCTAATCTTGTAGGGATAGTTCTTGGACCTGCTGGCATAATTGCTGGCGGAGCAATGGCTGGACTTTATCTCAAAGAAGCCGGAGTGGTTTATTGATGGTAACCAAAACATGGTGGATTCCTCAAAGAGATACCTCAATTATTACACGAGCAGTAGTGCTTGTAGGTTGTGGGATTGTCGGAACTCGTCTGTGGGAAGATAAGCCATTGAATCTTTTTGATAAAGTTGTGATTACAATGGCTATTTTTGGTTTCCTCACCATGTTTAATTTTGGTGCATTACTTATTGAGGATTTGGAACTATGAGTCCTCTAACCATAGCCCATGTTATCCGATTCTTGAAATCCAAGAATGCCTAAACGATGTATTAAGTAGGTAGTGCGCCATTACAATTGTATGGCTTACCAATGTCCATTTTGTGGTTGGGATTCGTTGAAAATTGTTAATCCGTCAGCAGTTGATGTTTGCGGTAATCAATATCGGCATGGCATTTGCGGTAATTGCTCAAGTGAAGCCATTTACCTCAAGCGAGGCCCAAAGGTTAATAAGGAAGGTAGCCCTACGGAACAACATGGCGACACTAACCGTTCTCCAAATCCTACAAACTAATGGATTGACCCGCTACCAAGTTTTCTATGAAAAGGAAGCCGGTGAAAACCACGCAAACACCCTTCGCAACTGCGAAGATATTGAAGAAGTCTTGACTTTTGAGGCTGAATGGATGGACACCACAACCTTCTCCAACACCTTTTTGGAAAAGATGGAATCTAAACTCAAGAAATACCGTATCAGTAAGGGGTGGGATTTCAAGTGAATCACCTAATCCCACTACTGCGAACTCCACCGGAGTCCATTCACATCATTACCGAAGAATATGAGTTTATTCAATCTCCGGAACCTTGAAGTAAGAACATTTCCATTGGAGATGTTATGGTGAAGCGTGTCTTAGTGGATGCTGGATTTTTCATTGGTCGTCAAGGTCGTTGGTGGAGTCCTAAAGGGAGTGTTCGCCGTGCATGGAATCGTTGGCAACGCTCCGGTAGCAAACCCGACTTTTTCAAGTTCCAAGCCGCCATGCGTAAAGCGGTGCGGAATGATATTTCATATCTCAATTTCCGCATAAGACAGGCGGGGTTCGGCAAGGCCGAATCCATCACTATTTGCTACGATGGCGTGGAAGGGTGTGCTAATCGTATCGCACTCTTTCCCCATTACAAACAAAATAGGAGAGAGGCTAATGAAGATGGAAGCCCATCAACTACCATTCCCGATATTAGAGCAACTTTTGTGGACCTCGGTTTCAATCCGGATGCTATGGCGGTAGGATGGGAAGCCGTGTATGATGAATCCAAAGAAGCCGATGACTTGATAGCGGAAGCAGTTTTGGCGGCTTCCAAAACCGATGAGTTATTGGTAATGACTTCCGACTCCGACCTCTTTCAATGTTGGAACTTACATCCTAAAGTCCGAATCCATAACTTTGTGGAAGAAATACACAAGAAGGATGTGGAGAAGAAACTCGGCATTCCCATAACTTTGTATGCGGATTGGAAGGCAATTTCGGGAGATGCCACGGATAACATTCCGGGAGTCCCAAACCTTGGAGGCTCGGCAGCCGCAACCCTTCTCAAGACCCACAAGGGTCTTGAATCCATCCCCGATGAGTATTTGACTACTGTTGTTATCGCTCAACCGGAACGAGTTTCGGAAAGTTTGGCAAAGTTTAGGGCTGAAAATGAGATGAGTATGGCCGCCACGGTCCGGGAACATGGAGATTATTGGAGGCGTGTGGAAAAAGGACAAAGTTTGGCTTTACGAGGAGAACAATATGCAACTATGGCTGAAGTCGTAGGAGAACATGATGTTTTGGTCACCAATCACAAAGACTTATGCCGAACATATCAGCGAATCATCAAACTCCCCTTCCATAGCGTATAGACTTAGACAGTTTGCCAAAACATGGGTCAAATCAGCAATCTGTTCCGGCATGAGTCCAATAAAATGGTATTCACTACCATAGTATAACGATTCTTTGTAGGCTTTACGCTCCAAGTATTTTGGTAACCTTTCCGCTACCCAACCTGCTCGTGGCCCTTTCCTTAACATTCCCCAATACTCCACAACCACAGGAGTTGGGAAATATCTTCCGTGCATTCCATAGATTACCCAATCGGGATGTAAAGATTCTCCATCAATTTCAATTTCGGGTTCATAGTGATACATGAACTTCTTTTCATGCAACCAATTGTCCACCACACTTTCGGAGTATGATTTCACTTTGTTGCCGGACTTACACTTGATTAGGGAGGCGGTCCTTCGCCCCCGTTTTCGGGATTGAGCCACACAGTTTTATATTACGCACGACTACTTAATGGTGGGGTCTTTGAGCCAAAAGAGAATGTTTTGGGGTAAAGTTAATATACTACCTAACACACAGGAATATACATGGAAGAAACGCTGGTGAGGGTTGTTGAAACAATGAAAGTCTTTCGTCAAGACTATGATAATCTAATGGATGCCGTGCAATACTTTAGTATCTGTATCGGAACCGATAGTGAGCAAGATGCTATTGAGCGACTAAAGAAGGTCTATACGCACAATCAAGAAACATGGGGTGGTTAAACATGGAGCGAAATGAGTTTTGTCCAATTTGCGAAGGAGCCGTTCCAAGCGAAGAACACAAGGGAAAGTTTCCCGGCGCATTGACTCGTTGGGATAACTCCTTTGAGATTTGTTCGGCTTGTGGAACTGCGGAGGCACTCGCTCCTATGCTCAATCAAGATTCTATGAAATTGATGATTCATGCTCGTCAAAATGAGGACTTTGACTTTTGGCGCATGGGAGTAATGCTCGCTCGCCCCGATGTTGATGAAATGTTGGCACGAAGCCGTGAGGCTGCCGAGAAACTTCGTGAGATGGAGGATGATTGAATGTATCGTGTGCGATTCCATTTGGGTCGTGGTGCGAACTACATGAAGTGGCAAGTTAGAGATTCTAATGGTGTCGTTAGATACTATGACCCCGAATCAGTAAGGCTTGTTATGCTGAATGCTAAACTTCACAATCGCCCCAATGTGGCGAAGAAGATTTGCGAGGGTGCTAACAAAACGGTGTGTGCATGGGTGGAATGCGAATGGGTCGGAGTCGTTTCCGATATGGAAACCAAAGTTCCCTTCGGGAAAAACGCCATCCTGTATAATCCACGAAAGAGTCCACATTGGACCAACAAAAGGGGTGAAAACCTTGACGGTATGCAATTTGGCTCCATAGTATCTAATCAAAAGTATCTATTTACGAACCATTAAATAGGTAAAGTCCATCTTCGGTTCTTATGGATGTCCCCCACGAAATCCGAGTGGATATGAGGCTCTTAGAATCAGCCATTGAACTTGTTGGACCGCAAGGCGAAGATAACAACCGTTTGGTATATCATTTCCTTTCCATCCTTCACGACATGGGCTTGAATTGGAGAAAATCATATCAAGTCGTCATGTTCTCCGGTGATGCTGAACCGGAGTTTGACGATGAACTCGCCGAATGGCTTGACCGCAAGGCGTGTAATCTGCCGGTGGAACCTTGGGAACACCCTACAAATGAGGAAGAATGATACTATGAAGCAATACATTGATAAAATTGGATTTGGAACCGCAGCCGCAAGTATTTTGGGAAGCATTTACGCCTACACCCAAGATGAACACCTTGGACTATTCATTGGTCTTTGGGCTTCCGCAATTATGTTGGGAAGTAAAAGAATCCACGATTGGGTAAATTAAATACCGCCATTCTCCTTGAGGGGAAAAGCAAGGGGTTTGAAACCATGACCGGAACTGAAACACTATACTTTTTGATAGGGCTACTACTTATCGGAGGGGTGTGGGAAATGCTCTTTAGGGAGGCATCGGAATGAAAAGTATTCTAAGGTATGTCGGTGGAAAGAGCAGGGCAGTAAAACACATTTTACCATACTTAGAAGATGCGGAGATTCTTTATTCTCCTTTCTTTGGTGGAGGCTCAATTGAGTTTGCTTTTTCCGAGAATGGTAAAGTTATTGCTTGTGATTTGTATGAGCCGGTAGCAGTATTTTGGCAAGAAACATTCAAGAATCCTACCCTTGTAGCGGATAAGGTGCAAGCATATTACCCACTATCCAAAACCCAATTTTATTCATTACAGAAAGACCTTCCTCAACTGAAAAACCGTCTTGATATGGCTTCGGTTTTCTATGTTTTGAATAGGGCTTCATTTTCGGGTTCAACCAATTCGGGAGGTATGTCGCCATCCCATCCAAGATTTAATCAAGCATCTATTGATAGGCTAAGAGCATTTTCAGCACCTAATGTGGAGATGCACCATAGAGATGCTTTTGATTTCCTTGAAGATTTGGTAAAGATGGACCCGAAAGGTAAAGCCATCTATCTTGACCCACCATACATGATTAAGAATAACTTGTATGGGAATAATGGTGATATGCACAAAGGTTTCAATCACAAAAGATTGGCTGAAATTATCAAAAGATTGCATTCATTGGGTTGGAAAATAGTTTTATCATACAACAAGACTGATGAGATTGAGAATTGGTATAGCGATTTTCAAATCATCTCTCTTGAGTGGAAGTATGGAATGAATGCTTCCAAAAAGTCGGATGAGATATTGATTGTAGGAGAAGTGTTGGAATGAGTCTAAGAAGAACTATTGGATATTTTACATCACCGTTTTTCGTTCCCTTGAGGAAACTCGTTGTTTGGGCTGATGAAAAGTTTGGAACTTGTGATGCACAACTAACATTACAACCAAGGGCTTGTTATTTTGAACCTATTGTGGAGCATGACGGAGAACTCGTCAAGGCTTCGGAACTCCAAAAGAAAATCTCAAAGGATAAGGCTAACATTGAAGGCTTAGGTCATAAATGAGTGCTATTAAGTAGGTAATGTCCCTGTGTAAATAGTATGAGTTGGACTGTTGATATTCACGAAGATGCTTGGTTTGCCCTCCATCTTGGAGCCGAACATGAAGGATTGCCCGAAGGCGATTTTAAGTTTGAACACAAAGAAAAGATTTACCTTGTTGAGCGTAAAACTTGGGGAGATGCTTACAACTCTTGGCGGTCCAATAGATTGGAGGACCAACTTAGCCGTATGTTGGAAAAGACACCACATAGTATTCTTTTGATTGAGGGTCGTAAGGAATCCATTTACCAATCCAGCCCTCATGTGCAGGGTGGAACTTCCCAGCGTGACCAAATCAAAAGCCTTCAAGCCCTCCTCAATAGACTATCAGCGGAAATATGCCCTGTTGTTTATACTGACGGGAAAGAAGATACTCGCCGTTATCTCCAAGCATTGGCAACAAGAGTGGAAAGTGGAAGTTTTGGAAAATTAGTTAGAAAGCCAACCATGGTAAAGTCATCACGCAACAAACATCATGTCTTGCTCCAATCAATTCCCGGAATTGGGCGTTCCACCGCCAAGAAGATTTACTCTCATTATCCATCACTCAAAGCAATGATTAACGAGTGGGACAATGCTTTGGAAGCCAAGTTAGTAGGACCCAAGAGATTTGAGGACACCAAGGCTTTCTTAGAAGCCGAGTGGATTAGCGAACCTTCAAGTAGTAAAGATTCCGAGTGAGTGCTATGGAATCCGCCATCAACACCGCCGGTATTCCCGACATTCATTGCCATCAATGCAATGATTTGATTGAAAGTAGCCAAGCCGACCTAAACTTTGAGGCCGTTTGTTCTTGTAAGGCAGTTTCTATGTCTATGGGACTAAAGGGTTATCTTGTTGTCGTGGGCGACCCTCAAAAGTTCACGGCTATTTTCCCCGAACAGGAGGAAGAATAAAATGTATTCATGCGCCGTATGTGGACAAACGATTAACTTAGGACAACCGACTTCCACAGATTCTCATGGTCGGAAAATCCACGCTATGTGCTGGAAATCACAAGTCGTAAGGAAGCCATGGCAACCTTAATATACATCGTCTAACAATCAAATATCATGCTTTCCAAGAAGTGGAAAAGTTATGTGGCAGCCGCCCGAACTGTTGCTGAATCCAGCAATTGTAATGTCCGAAAATCTATGGCTGCTTTAGTGATTCGGGGAGGCAAGATTCTTGCCGCCGCCCCCAATATGAAGAATCACAGGGGAAGTATTCATGCGGAAGCCAATGCTTTGGCACGAATGACTTACCAAAAGCGTAGGCCCAAAGGTGCTACGGTATTTGTGGCTCGCTTCCGTCAAGACGGAAGTTTTGGCAACGCCAAGCCTTGCGCCAACTGTATTGAGTTCCTCAAAGCCCATCGGGTTAAGGATGTGGTGTGGACAACGGCAACCCAAACTCTTGAGTTCTGTTCTCTTTCCGATTTGGAGAACGATTATACGCCCCCATTGACTAATGAAGCCCGCCAATTTAACCGCAATCCTTAAGTGGTAAGACCTCTTAGGAATGAGTATGGTGAATTACTCCGAAGCATTCATGTCCCCTGCTTGGAAAGCCGGAAACTTCTTAATTGAACCCAAAGGGTTCAGCGATACCGGAGGAGGCGGAACAGGAGCCATCTCATTAGTCCCCAATACTCCCAACAATTTGGGAATCTTTGGTAAGAAATATACGATGTGTCTTGATGTAGGAATGAGAGGGAGAAACCTATGGCTGATGGGTGGTATGGAGCCAACTCTTGGAACTATTGGATATACTGTCCCTAACAATGTGTATTCTTATTCGGGTTATCGTCAGCCTTACAATATCAACCTACAAACTTCGTTCAATAATCAAGCCAAGGTGCAAGAGGATTGGGATAAGTGGGTCAATGTCTTTGGTGCGCCTTTCAAGAGTGAAAAAATCAATGAGATTTGGAAGGATTTTGATTACACATGGGTTCACAATCCAAGCGTTGAGCATCTTAAACCCCTATTTGAAACCAAGATGGGCGACAAAACTACCTACATGATTTTGGGTAATGGTGGCTATGGGAGCGACCCCTGCAATATCGTAGTCAAGATGATTAACGGAACTACGGAAGCCTTCGTAGTGTGGCCTAAAAATGACGGACAACGCTATAACAACGAGAGGCACATGGCTCCTATGGACCCATTGTGGGAAGATGGGAATATAATGAATATGAGTAATTTGGCAATGAGTTATGCAGGTGCAAGAAGCAATCTCCAAGAGGCTACCGGACTCCCAAAATGGCTTCCCGCCATCCTACCTAATTGCATAGCCGAAGCCCAAATCAAAACTTTGGATGACTTAATGACTCAAAATAATGTGAAAGCATTTCCATTAGATGCCTCGGAATGGAGTCCTCAAAGAATCCTTGAAGTAATGGCTGAAATTGCCGAGTTCGGTAATTGGCAGTATGTGGGTGATGAACCTTGGGATATTCCCAACAAGCCCAAGTATTACGCTTTGAACCAAATGTGTATTTTGACTAATGGAGGTCCACCTAATTTCAATGGTAGGCTTGGTGAACAATCTCAACTGTTGTATGCTTGGGATGAAAAAGAGATTCTTGATTGGATGGGTTCTCAACCCAAAAGTTCCAAACTATTGAAGGCTGCCAAAAAGACTTTGAAAAATGATGGGATAGAATACCTGCGAAGGATGTTTTACCAAACTTTCATGCGTGATTTCCTCAAAACTGTGGATGATAGCGCAGTTCCCGCTACTGCCAAGAATGATAATGCCCCACTATCCGACAAAGGTAGTGGCTTGCTTGGTAACATCTTTGGTAGCAAAGAGTATTGGGGTCAGTATGATAATGATGAGGTCTATTACCATAGAGATAAATTGCCGAGTTTCAACAACAACTATTCCAACAACTCTATACGCTATGGAACTCAAAACATTCCTAACAAGACGGTGGCTCAAATTAAGCCAATGCTCAAAGAACGAGGACTAAAGGTTTCCGGCACCAAAGATGCTATCGTTCAAAGGCTCCGAGATTACAAAATCAATACTGAATATCCGGAAACTATTGTATTGGACCCTGTATCTCCGGAGTTTGCCAAAGTATCGTTTTCTAACTTCCATATAGCCGCCCTGCCGAACCGCCTAATGTGAAACCATTAAATAGGTGAAAATTGTGTGGAAGATACATGACGGACTATCGTGACCGCAATTGGTTGGAAACTGAATACTTGAACAATAACCGCACCATGCACAGTATTGCTACGGAATGCGGTGTTTCTTCTATGACGATTCAAAATTGGTTAGACCGTCATAGTATTCCTACTCGCCCAAGAGGTCGCCGTTCTTCCGCATCCACACCAAGAGTTCGTGATAGTGTAATGATGGTGTCCAAAAAGGATTACCAAGCCATGCAAGAGGAAATTGAAGCCCTGCGCTCAAGAGTATCAGCGATTACTACCAAAGAGTAAGGCATTAAGTAGGTAGTAGCCGCCTAAAGGCTATATGACTACCCTCAAAGCCACCCTTTTTGCTGGACCTTTCAAAGATGCTCTCAAAGGTCTTGAAGCCTTAAATGAACAAGCCGTGTTTGAGTTTGACTCAACCGGTATCACCGTGAAGTGTTTGGATAATGATTGCACAACGGTTCTTCGTGTTAGCCTTACCGAAGATTTGTTTAGTGAGTATGAATACAAGTCCTCAACATCTCCAACTAAACTTGGAGTCGTGTTGGCTCGTATCAAAGATATTACCAAAACCTTGACGGTCAAAGATTTGCTTACATTAGAGTATGATAGTGAGCAACCACAATTCCTAACTATTTCGGCTAACGGTATTCGCCGAACTGTTCGTTTAGTGAAACTTGACTTGATTAAGCAAGTGAAAACCTTGCCAACTCCAAGTGATGGATGGAAGTTCAGCGGAACTTTGCCATTGAAAGGAATGAAGGATTTTCTTCGCACCGTTCCCGACACAATTATGGATTTTTCAGTAGTAGCCACTAAGGACACACTTTACCTTCGTGCTATGCACGGAGAAGAACCAATTGAGTGGAGTCCAAGTGTTGAAAATTGGATTCAAGAAACTGATGCAGTTATCCAATACTCTTTGGCGAAGGTCAAAGCAGCGACTCATGCAGGTAAGAAAGCCGATGCCTCGGTCATGGGAGGTCCCGACCTACCGTTGTGGGTGGAATGGGACCAAGCCGAGGGCTTGTCCTTTACTGCCGTAGTAGCACCAAAGATTGGGAGGAATGATTGATGAGAACTAAGCCTACTAACTATGAGGCTGCCAAAAGTTTGGTTTCATTGCATGAAGAAATTACCGTCCCAGCATTAGTATCAAGACTTTTAGACGCTGGAAGGCGAGAGATGCCAACTAAAAGAGAACTTTCGGCTAAGATGACTAAAGACCGAGATTTCATCGTAGTTGCTAAAGCGACCGGAAAAACGCCGACAATTTTCCGCCGTGTGAAGTGAGAGTTTGGGAAACTTCTTTGTGGAAATCGCCAAAAAGGGAGTCAAATATGACCCTTCGTGGTGTCCCCACCCAGCATGGGTGAAAAGGATTGATGAGGATGGTCGCCGAGAATTAACCTGCGTCATGTGTGGTCACCGAAGGTCTTGAATACACGGTCTTGAGTCTTGTTTATGCTTGAATCACTTTACTTACAAAACCGCCGGTGTCGGCTCTATTCCGAACCATTAAGTATCAGTTCACCACCACAGTAAATCCTATGACTTCTAACTATGAACCTACCGATTTTGCCGCCGTAATTTTTAACCAACGATACTCCCTTAACCAAACTGAATCATGGGAAGATGCTTGCCGGAGAATTGCCTCCCACATTGCATCAGCCGAACACAATGGTAATCGCCAAAAGTGGGAAGATAGATTCGCCGAAGCACTAAGTTCAGCCAAGTTTATTCCGGGCGGAAGGATTTGGTATGGCTCCGGACGACCTAAAGGACAATTGCTTAATTGTTTCGTTATTCCAACAGACGACTCTCGTGAAGGTTGGGGCAAGACTGTTTCCGATATGCTGGTAATTTCCGGAACCGGTGGCGGTGTAGGAATCAACTTTTCACCTATTCGTCCTCGTGGCACACCAATTCGTGGAACCGGTGGAGAGGCTACGGGCGCAGTATCACTTATGGAAGTTATCAATCAAACCGGAGAAGTTATCAAATCCGGTGGAGGTCGCCGAACTGCTCTTATGCTTTGTTTGGATTACAAGCACGGCGACATTATGGAGTTCCTACACAAGAAGTTCAACAAAGTAAATCTTGAAGATGAAGAAAGTTTGGCAACTGCGATTACGGAAGCCTTCCCATACTTACCTGCTGGGGAGCGAGATGCTATGATGGAAGTTGCATTTAGTGAAGGAATCCCCGATGATGCGGATATTATTGAAGCCGTCCTTCGTCCATTGATTAAACACCAAAAAGACCAAACTTTGAAGAATGCTAACATTAGCGTTTTAGTGGACAATGATTTCTTTGAAGCCGTCAAAAACGAAGATAACATTAGCGTCACATGGCGTGGGAACGAAGTCACATCTTTCCCTGCCAAAGAATTGTGGGACTTACTGATTCACAATGCTTGGGAATCCGGAGAACCCGGAGTTTTGAACATTGGTCTTGCTAATGAAATGAACAACATTCACTATCACAAGCCACTAATCTCCACAAACCCTTGTGGTGAGATTTGGTTGGAAGCCTATGGTTGTTGCGACTTGGGAGCAATCAATCTTGCTCAACACATCAACGAAGATGGAACCGATTTTGATTGGGATGCTCTCAATGATACTGTAAATCTTGGTATCCGATTTTTGGATGATGTCTTGGATGTGAACACCTATCCTTTGGCTGAAATTGAAAAGAATTGTAAAGATGTCCGAAGAATTGGACTCGGAGTTATGGGATTAGGTCACGCCCTCGTAAAACTTGGTGTAAGATATGACCGTGCTGATGGCCGAAAGAAAGTGGACCAATTGTTCAACTTCATCAAGAAGAATGCTTACGAAGCGTCCACATACCTTGCAGCGGAAAAGGGATGTTTCCCATCCTTCAAGGCTGAACCTTTCCTTGAAAGTGGATTCTGTAAGACACTCACCAAATCCCTACGCCGAAAGATTATGGAGTATGGTATGAGAAACTGTGCCGTATTGACTATCGCCCCAACCGGCACAACTTCTATTCTCGCAGGGACAAGTTCCGGTATTGAGCCAATCTTTGCTCCGGGCTACAAGCGAACTTACTATGCTGATGCCGAAGGTAGCAATGATAGAGTTTTGAAAACTGAAATTGTAATTGACCCACTCTTTGAACAATTATGGAGAGAATCGGGCGACTTGGAAAGTTTGGCTGATGTATTCGTTGGAGCAATGGACATTTCCGTTGAGGACCACTTGCGTATGCAAGCCGTTTGCCAAGACCACATAGACAATGCCGTTTCCAAAACAATCAATATGCCATCGGATTATCCTATGGAAGATTGGAGCGCAATGATGTTAAAGTATGGACCTCGCCTCAAGGGAACAACTGTATATCGTTCCGGAAGTCGTGGCAATGAGCCTCTTACTCCAATGAGCGCACAAGAAGCCATTGAATATCTCGTATCAAAGAGTGATGATGCCCTTCTTGGTGCCGCCATGTCGGACTGTCCATCGGGCGTATGCGATATTCTTCCAACAGGAAATGAGTCCAATGATGCGGCGGAAGTTTCCTTGGAAACTTCGGAGAGTTCGTGATGACTTCCAAAGATTTGGTGTGGTTAGAAGCGACTCATAACTTTGCGGATGGCTTTTCCAAATGCCCTCGTAAGAAGTTCTGTGCTATCATCATTGATGATGATAACCAAATAGTTTCTTTGGGATATAATGGCAATCTTAGAGGACAATGTGGTGACCTTTGTGGTGGCGATTCGTGCCTTCGTGATACTCTCAAAATACCTTCGGGACAAGAAACCGATATAGGTTGTGTTCATGCGGAAGAAAATGCCATTCTCAATTGCGCTCGTCAAGGAGTATCGTGCAAGGGAACTACTCTCTATGTGAATGGCGAACCCTGCAAGAAGTGTGCGGCAAGAATCGTTCAAGCCGGAATCCATACCGTAGTCTATCGGGAAGGCAACTATTCTTCCGAGGGAATTGAGGTCTTGAATACACACGGCGTTAATGCCGTTGCTATTAAGTAGTTGCGTAGTGAATCATAAGTTATGAAGGCTCTTGTCTTTGCTGGATTTTTATTGGGTGGCTGGAATGTTGCTTCCGCCTTAAGCGTAGCCAAGGACACTCAATCCGGTAAGATGCCCGGACCCAAAAGTTTTGGATATACTCTTGCAGCATTGCTGGGAGTGACCGGGGCAACATTATCTTACTACTCTATGAAGGGCCAAGAAAACCCACAACTTTTAGCATCCGAAGATGCAAAGGAAGTAGTTTGTATTCGTTGTAATGGACTCGGCGATTTGTGCCGTGGATGTAGTGGCTTAGGTGCTGACTATCCGGAGGAGTTTGGGTCGTGTGACCTTCCACCATTCCCATGTCCTTATTGTGATACTACGGGTGTGGCAAGTGTAAGTGAAAATATGGAATTGGTAAGAAAGGGATTTGATAATATGAGTCATTACTTTGATAGTGCCAACCAAGAATTGTTTGGTCCAAAATACTTGTTCTCTATGAAGGACAATCCAAAAGAAGATTATGAACATCCATGGATTCAATTGGACGATGCCAAAGCAGCCAAACTTTTTGATTGGATACAAGACAAGTATGGGATTCCTCCGGATTATTCCCAAGACATTTGGGAGAATACTCCTTACAAATACAAACAAGAATACGATTTCCCAAGTGAAGCCGCTTCTAAAAAGGCACACATGGAACGATATAAGATAGACTATCCCGAACTTTTTGAAAAAAGAAAGGCCGAAGGTTGGCTAACTGAAGGCAAGTGTGCAATATGCAACAACCAAGCCAAGTTTGTTGTGGAGGATTTACCCGTAGGACCTCGTGGATTCTGTTGTGAAGCCTGTTATGCTGATTATGTTGGACTTCCGGTAAAGGAAGAAGGTTATTACGGATTGAATGCTGAATCCTCAAAAAGTGAAGGGGATTTGATTAACGAAATAATTGAAGATGTTTTTAGAGAGTTCAAAATAAAAACTTGGTCGCCTCGTTGGTATAACCTTAACAATTGGGATATTCCCATCTTAGAAAGCCAACCTAAAGACGGTGAGGCTGATGTGTATATTGCTCATGGAGGCCGCCGTCACTATTGTAGTTTTGGTGGAAAGGGAAAATGCTTTGAACTTTCCAAAGCCGCCATGTCCGATTCATTACTGAAATATGTGAGCGACAATGACTACGGTTTATGGAGGTATTTCCCAACGGAAGAAACAAAAGACAAGGTAAAAGCCTATCAAGAAAAATTACGGAAGAAATATGACTTACCGATAGAATTATTCGTTAAGGAAACTTACCACGATGAGGAATATGGGTATGAACCATCTTTGATTATGGGAGTTTCGCTTGGAGAGTCGGAAAAGAATGCTGAATCTTGGCAAGGAATATCTTTGGCTGGCACCGTGGATGAGATTGAGGAGATGCTGGGACGAAAGAAAGAAGCGGAGTCCAAAACTTTTGAAGCCCCTAAAGGTCCATATACTAACGCTTCACAAGAAGCCTTTACAAAATCCTACTCAAGAAAGGCGAAAAATCCTTGGAACAAGATTACCAAAGATGTTTCATTCCCCAAATTAGGAAACCAAGGAAGATACTCATATAATTCCAGCAAAATCACAATCCCCGCCGCCAATGTAGCCAAAGCCGGAGGCAAGAAAGCAGCCATTAGTCTTATTCGCCAATATACTGCCGTTAGCGAATATGCTCAAGTCGGATGGAAAACTCGTTTGAACAGTCCGAATGACCCTAACAATCAAGACTTGATGGAAAAGCAATATGGAGAAGTAATGCAAAAAACAATGCTGGGTAGTTCGGGTCAATTAAACATTGTGATGGGTTTGCTTAATTCAACACCCTTCCAAAATAATCCGGCTGACTACATGGAAGATACATTCACGAGGGCGAGCATAAGTTCGGATAGGTGGGAAAATCAAATCCAAGGCTACATTGATACCGCAAGAATGATGCGAGATTTAGTTCGTGCAAGTGATGGATTTATGAAGGACATCAAGATGATTGGTTCTAACTATGCTCCTGTGGAAAATGATGGAGGCTATGGAAGAACAGATTATAGCGCAAGAAATCCATACTCCAATATGCCAACCGAAGGAGGCTACAAATATGACGACAACGATGGAACCCTTAAACTTCCCGGCAATAGTTACCAATATGGAAAGGAATGGTCTATCTTGGACAAAATCCGATTCTATGAGGCTACTCCACCTTACAAAGTAGGAAAGTCTGTTGCCGGAACATCCTATGAAACTGAAGGAGGTTATGGTTGGAGGACCAGCGGAAGCACAACAACTTACATGGACCAAGCATTAGTCCAAGGAAACAACGGCAATGTAATGTCGCCCGAAAGGTGGGGCATTCAACCCGTTTCATTTTGGGGTCAAAATTATTCCGGAGATGTTGGATATTACGACATGGAAGATTGGGAAACCGACCGAACTCCAAACTATCTCTATGGAACTCTTGTGCCGTGGGTCCGAATGCCTTACATGGACAAGACCAATGGAGATGAGTTGAATGATATTATCATCAAACTATGGGAGGCCAAGAAGTCTATTAAGACTAAGGCTCAAGCAGCCAAAAAGAAAGAAGAACAACAAGCCGCAGCCAAACAACAAAGAGAGGACCAAACTAATGCTATCAACAGTTTCTATACCATCCAAGAAGAAATTGATAGATTGGTAAAAAGAAAAGTAAATGCTGCTACGGCTGCGGGCATTGACCCAGCCGACATTCTCGTATATCTTGAAGATTTACAAGTGGAATTGGAAGCCTATATGACCGACCTTGATTTGGACGAATACTTGATGGAGGAATAGTTTTGGGTCTTGAATCCACAGATTATGTCTTTGAGTTAATGGATAGCCTTACCGAAGCAGGTTATCCCACTTACATTGTAGGTGGTGCCGTGCGTGATATGTTGTTAGAGCGTCCCATCAAAGATTTGGATGTCGCAACTGCGGCTACCCCGGAGGAGTTACAGGAACATATTGAAAACAATCTCCAAAACTTTACTTACATTACCGGAGGAGAGGCCGATAAATCAATCAGTAACTTAGTATCATTAGTTAATTTCCCAAACCATAAGAAAGGACAACCTCACGATATTGAAGTCGCCACTTTCCGAATTGACGCTGGATATGAAAAAGATGAGAATGGGAATCCGGATAGAACAAGGCCCTTGTTGAAAGCAACCAAAACTTTGGAAGAAGATGTAAAGAGGAGGGACTTCACCATTAACGCCATGGCAATGGACAGTAGTGGAAACATCATTGATTTAGTGAATGGACAAAAAGATTTGGAAGATGGAGTCATTAGAACTGTTGGGAAACCATCCTCTCGTTTCGCCGAGGACCCTGTAAGAATGATTCGTGCAGTAAGATTCAGCACTCGCTACAAGTTCCGCATGGATTCCGCTACTCGTAAAGCGATTACAGACCATTTAGATTGGCTGGACCGCATTTCTCCCGAAAGAATGCGAAGTGAATTAGGACAAGTATTGATGAATACTCATGGTTTTGAGGAGTTATATGACCTTGGAATCTTACCCCACATTATGATTGAGTTAGAGGGAATCAAAACTTTGAGGCATAATCCAAAGTATCATCCCGAAGGCACAGTCTATGACCACTATGTTGCTATGTTTAACGAGTATGCTGGTGCCAATAGAGGACTCTATGAAGTTCCCGTCAAGACTCAAGGCTATGGCAAAGAAGATTTGTTGGCATGGGCTTTATTGTTCCACGACATTGGCAAACCTATGTCGGCGGAATCGTCACCCAAAGGAGATTGGTTCACATTCTATGAGCATGAACTTCTTGGTTCCACTATCTTCTATGATAACTACGGCAGTAAGGCTAAAGATTCACCAATTCATTTCTCTAAGAATGAAACTATGGCAATTACATATACAACAAAATCACACATGGCAATGTTTTGGGATGCGAAAAAGTTTGGGAAGGTAACCAAATTAGTTGCGGATGATAACTTTGAGTTACTAACCGCCGTGGCATACTTTGATGCCAATCATAGACCCAAAGGAAAGTATTGGGATGATAGGATGGAGTTCCTCAAAGGAATCCGGAATGAAGTTGAGGCCCGGGCCAAGGCCGAACCATATCCCAAAGGTTTCGGGAAAATGATTGCTGATGGGTTGAACTTACAAGGTCCGGAGATAGGCGAAGCCGTTAATCGTATCAAAGAGTTAGTTCTCTCCGGTCAAATGCCAAGTTATGAGGCTGCCTTACAGTATGAAATAGACAAGATGAGGGGTTAATCCTTAAGTAGTCGGGAAACACATGAATGAAATAACCGGTGATATAAAATGAACCAAATAATTGATAAAACTTGTAATATGCTGACTGATAAGAAAGTAGTGGCTGGTGTCCTATTGTTAATGGGTGTCCACCAATTTAACGCCCACTCAAACCTACCCGTGCTTGGGTTCTTTAGCCGAGAAAACTTTGGCGACATGGACCTATTCATGGGAATCACTCCACTAAAGGGACTTGGTGCAATCGCAATTGCATCTTCAATCTGTATGATTACCCGCAAGTGAGTTCAGTCCACATAAAACATAAACGGACGGAATTACGATGTGTGAAGTGATGGATGCCTTATTGCGCCTACACCGGAGGTGTGAAGAAACAGTCACCCTCACACATAATATGCAAACTTCGTTAAATGAGTATAACCAAACACTTCACGAATTAGCAAGATTACTTGAGGGTCGGGAAAATGCCATCACGCCGGAATGATGATGTGGAAAAGGAGTTCACGAAAGACCTCCTATCGCTCATTAAGAGCAGTATTTCATCAACTCAACACATGAATGAAGCCATCATTAGGCTTCAAGAGCAACAAGGTAGCCTTGAAGATGATGTTTCATCCCTACTCAAAGTCGTTAGAGATGGTAATGGTCGTCCAGCACTTCTTTCAAGATTAGACAATTTGGAACGCCAAGTCAAACAAGATAACGAAGGACGACAAATGCGTTGGGATTTACTTTTAGTAGCCGTTCCGGGTATTTTAGCACTACTTTCTCAAGCCATGGGAATGGGTTAAATAGGTAATAACCCAACGGGTATGTATGCCCTATCTTAGTGATGAACATAAGAATGAATTAGATGATGCTATCATTGACCTTACGACCACACTTACTGAAACCGATGTTTCCATCCCCGGCGGATTGAACTACATTATTTCACAAATCGTTGATAGAGTTGTAGTGAAACACGGTGAATCTTATTCACTTTACAATACATTGCTTGGTAGCGTGGAAGCAGCCAAACTTGAGATTTACCGCCGACTGATTGCTCCTTACGAAGATACCAAGATTAAGGAAAATGGTGATGTGTTTGCCAAGAAGCCGAAGAAGGCTAAGAAGGGTCAGCAAAAACTTCCTCGGTCTTGAAACCAAGAAGTATTAAGTAGTGAAAGCGACAAAGCGGTTTCATGCCTTATTCGGACCCCGAAAAGAAGCGTCAATACATGGCTGCTTACAACAAGAAATGGTATCAAGCCAACAAAGAACCACGAAACTTAGTTTCTAAAGCCGTGGCACGAAAGAAAGACCTCCGTTCCAAAAAGCGAAGATGGCTTATGGATAACCTTGGAGGCAAGTGCGCTCTAACCGGTAGCGACAATGGATTAGACCTTGATGTTTTCCTCAAAAACCCATCCGACCGCCAAACATGGCGAGCCGTAGGTGGAAAAGGACACCCGAAATCCGTCTATGATTATTCATGGTCGGAACTTCGTGACCACATCAGTAAGTTTGTAATTCTTAATCGTGACCGAGTTTCCGATTTCTATTCCAACCAAGGAACCGCCGATAACGGCGAAGGTTTGCGAGCCGAAGAAGAAGAAGAATGAGGGATGTAAAATGCCTCATGTCGTAACCGAAGCCTGTGTTAATCACAAATACCAAGATTGTGTAGCAGTTTGTCCGGTTGATGCTTTCCGTGAAATGGAAACCTATCTTGTGATAGACCCCGATGAGTGCATTGATTGTGGAGCCTGTATTCCCGAATGTCCCGTTGAGGCTATCTTTGAAGAAAGCGAAGTCCCCGAATCCTTAGAAGAATGGATTGAAAAGAATGAAACTGAATCTATGGATGCGGAAGTAGCCGAGGGCGATTCACCCGTATTAGGCAACTAAACGGGTCCATTACGGGCGTAGTCCGTAGGGGCTTTAGGGAGGACCACCCTAAAGTTAATATACTACCTTGCACAACATAGATGTATGGCAGTAATGAGGAAACCCGTTGAGGAAGCAACCAAGGAATGTGCTTGCGGTGCTTGTGGAACCACTACTTGTGAACCCAACACCGGTTGTCCGGGCCGATGCGACCATCACCACACTATTCTCCATGAAGTTTCCACCGGAACTTCCCTCTCCCAAAGGATTACTTGCCAAGATTGTGGGTATTGGGATGAAATCAACTCACTTTCCATTTGGGACATTAAGTGCTACTAAACAATAAGGGGAAAAGCAGGGGTTTGAATACATGGCTAAGAAGATTTGGGACGATTGGAACGACATTCCGGTAATTGATGTGAAGTCATGGTTGCTGGAACATTGGGGAGAAATCACATTCTTTGTATCAGTAGCCTTGATTGCTATTCTCATGGGGTTTCTTTCGTAATCATTAAATAGGAGCAATGGGGGAATATAAAATATGCCAGCACTACGCTATACTCAAGTCAATTGGAATACTACAAAAGAGTTCTATGATGCCACTACAAGAGGGCAAGGTTATTTGGGTGGACAACTTAGCGACCGCCGATACAAGTTATACAAGAACTTGTCCGAGGAAATCGCCAATCACTACCGAAAGGAGGCCGCACGATACAACAACCGTTATTATTCCTATTATGCAAGAAATCCATTAGGGTTGGGAGTTCCGACTCATTGGGTGGATTATAGCCGTGGATATGGGCGAAGCAATTACGGTCAAATAATGGGTAGTGGACCTTACCAATGGGACCTTGATAGTTTTAGTGCTATGGACCGACTCATCGGAGTCAATGGAGAAATGGCTACTTTTGATTTAGCAGTAGGCACTCCGTATTATGCACGACCAAGCCCGCAAGATTTCGCCGTTGCATTCAATAAAGCCGCCGGAGAATCCATTAACCGAGCATTGGCAGGTGTTGGTAATCAAGATTGCTACGATATTTTGGTTTCTTTGATGTCGGAAGCACAATGCGGAAGCCTCTATGGATTTGATGATGACCAAGGAAACAAGCCGTTGGAAATTGTCCAAAAGAGTGTGTTTGGCGATATTACGAACCGGAGTTATAACCCGATTGATAGAGTAGTTCAACACATGGGAGCCATTAACCGGCTAACTCAACTTAAGTTCATTCGTAAGTTTTACCAAAATAATCCTTTTGCTGATGGAGCCACGCTTTACGATGGTGACCGCAAAGGTTTGAAAGTAGTTTTGTTTGGCGAAAAGAAGCCCGCATATCTTGATTATTCAACTGCGTTGCCGATGCCAAGCACACATAAGAACCCTCCCGCCGGAGGGTCAGCCGAAAATGCTCAATACTATCGTGATGATTTCAAGTCTAACCTCAAAACGATGTCGTTTTGGGTTGGATATTATTTCGCAAACACCGACAAAGTGGCTGATATGTTAGAAGATTCCATCAATGCGCTCATTAGCGAGCATTGGGATTCTCTCAAGGACATTTACAACAAGGAATTGAACCTATCCAACAAGACCACCCAAGCAAGAATCCGCAAGTCGGCATTAGCCAAACTCGCTCATATTACCAATTTGGATGATAACATGAAGCAAAGGATTGTTTCTCAAGCCATCCAAATGGATAATCCCTACACTATGCTTAGTGTTTTGGGGATGACTCAACAAGAAGCCGAACTCATCCAACTCAATTTCAAGGACTTGTCCAAATTGGTAGGAAAGAAGTTTTGTGAAGAAATCCGTGATAATATGGCGGAGATTCAAGAGGAACGAGTGAATCAATCCCAAGCCCAACTTGATGTGAATGTGAAAGAACTCAACCGCTTGCGGAAAATTAAGTTTTGAAGCATTCTATTAAGTAGTCGTGTGGATAACTTCACACTATGTCTGCCTATCGCCGTCACATGGCTGAATACTTTGCTCAAAAATCCGAGAATTATTCGGATGCCACCGCAACGCACACACCAACCGATACCGCAACTCCTAATGAGTATGAACCGGGTCTTGAACCCAAGGGAATGGTAACTTTTGATGAAGCCGTCCATGCGGCGGAAATGAAGCAAGGCTACAATGACCGTGATGACGAAAGTATTGGTATGCGTCATCGTGGACGACACCAGCAAACTATGAAAGACCGAAGGGATGAATCCAAAGGAATGACGGATTCAATGAATCCTCATCATCCATATTCGGATGTTAGCACTATGAGTGCTGAAGGCTCGGCTGGCGACCAAGTAGTTTCTTGGGAAAATGATGCGGGCGTAAGTTCTCCTTCCGGACCACCTTCCAACATTATGTGGGCTGAAGGTGAAGATAAATTGGAAAAGATGCGAATGGCATTGAAAGCAACACTTGATGCTTTGAATGATTGCATGGAAGATAACCCATATTCCGATAGATTTGAAGATGATTATGATGCTCTATGGGAAAACCACGACATTGGTAATCTAATCAAGGGTTCCGAACAAGGCTACAACGATAAGATGGATGAATCACTTGGAATGCGTCATCGTGGTAAGCACCAACAATCTTTCAAAGACCGCCGTGACGAAGCCTCGGCTATGGATAAAGACCACTCTATGATGGGTCGTAAGTATGATGATGTAATGACTATGGATGCGGAATCCGCCGGAACTTCCGGACAAGGAGTTCCTGTTTCTTACGGAGGCATTCCATTGCCAGCCGATGCAGTAGCGGAACTTGATGCTGGACGAGATGACTTCGGAACCGTCATGTCCGAAATGGGGGCTGAAGCAAAACTAAAGCCCAAGAAATCCAGCAAGCCAAAGTATCGTCAAAAGGGCCGTGCTAAATCTCAAGGTTCTCAAAATGACCCTTGTGCTAAATCCGACCGTGCTTGCCCGTTAGATGCAAACCTTTGGCAACGCTCTAAGCAAAGAGCATCCAAAGAATATCGTGTGTGGCCTTCACCCCACGCTTCAGCGTATGCAGTTCAACTTTACAACCAAGCAGGTGGAAAGTGGAGCAAGGCTACCGGTAAGAAACACCCTGCGGCTAAGTCCAAGAATCTAAATCAAAACTCTCTTGGAAACTACTACGGTGGAAACTATGAGAGGAAGGGCGAAAAAGGAGAAGCCGTTGATTTCTCAACTCGCCGAGTCAAGACTTCTTCCAAGGGTTCCGCTGGTGACCCATTCTGTGGTCGTGCTTACACCAAAGACATGACTCCGGAGGAGTTCCGTAAGACTTACCCTCGTTGCCTTCCAAAAGATGGAGCCGATAACCTTTCATCTCGTGGTCAGCGTAAGGAAACTCTCAAGAAGCGCAACAAACTCAACAAGCGTAAGTTCACCGGCGGTGGCGGAGTTGCCGTTCCTGTGGACCGAAAGAAGAACAAGTCCAAGAAACCTTGATTAGCAAACTTCAAATAGTTGCTACTACGAGTAACTACTATGTTGATGCGTTTAGAATGCACTCCCTACCCTGCTTTCCCTCGTGCTACGGCAATGGTTAAAGTAGTAAGTGAAACTGAAGATTCCAAAGTAATTCTTTTGGAGGAGTCTTACTTCATCATGGGACAAAAGATATTTTCCGAAGGCGATATGACGACCTTAATTCACAATAGAGTGGAAGATTATCGCCTACCTTCGTGGATTAAAGGTGGAACGCAAATACGAGCGCAAAGGGGATGGAGTGGAAAGTTTAGCGATACCATAACTTACACCGATTATAGCGTTAGTTATCCAAGTCATGGTAAAGACAAAAGAATTACCATAGAAGAAGCCCGACAATTTCACAAAGACTATCTCCGTAGCCAAGTTATGGGCTACGAAGAATGGAAAAAGTATGTTCAACCCGTCTTAGGATTCACCGAAATGTTGGGAAATGATTGGATTAGTCAAGTTGGCTCAAGTTCCGAATGGGATGAAACGGACCCCGATGAAGTCAAAGAACTCTATGAGGAATCTTTGGAAGAATGGCTGGATTTACTTACCGTCAAACAATTGATTCGTTTGAATTATTATCACGATGGCGAATCTATTAACGAATATGAAGCCAAAGGTTTGTTAGAACCCTCTATCGTTGAAACTACTATGGAAGAAATCAAAAAGGCACTCATTGAAGGTGAAATCATGGAACTCCCTACCTACGATTATAGCGACCTTGTGGAAGCCCGCCAATCACACATGGAGTATCTCTATGAGTCAAGATACGATTAAGGGTCTTGAATACATAGTAATACACAGGAACGCCGAACCATTAAGTAGTTGAAATCACTAATGAAATGGTTAGAGGGAATAGTGGATTCCCTATGAACGCAAATTGATTGATATGGAGAAATACAATAAAACTAACAGATACAAAATACTAACGACTATCCTAACCGCTTTAATGCTCACTATGAGTGCAGGTGTTGTAGCAGGTAATGGCTCGGACCCATTGGACCCTTCCGATGGTGGAGCCGATTGGGATGGTGATGGTCTAACCAATGCTGAAGAAATGGCAGCCGGAACAAATATGAATAATCCGGATTCCGATGCCGATGGCTTACCCGATGGATGGGAAGTCGCTCATGGATTGAATCCTACTAATGGAGGGGACGCTAATGCCGACCCCGATGGTGATGGTTTGACTAACGCACAAGAATACGCAGCCGGAACGAACCCTAATTCAGCCGATACTGATGGTGACGGCAGACCCGATGGTTCCGACCCATACCCTAACGACCCGAATGATGGAGAATACTCCGATTCGGATGGAGATGGAATCCCCGATGCTTACGACCCCGATTACCAAGAATCCCAAGAGGGTAGCGGAAACGGTGGAACCGAAGGTGGCGGAGAAGGACAAGGCGAAGGCGAAGGACAAGGACAAGGCCAAGGTCAAGGTCAAGGACAGGGGCAAGGTCAAGGTCAAGGTCAAGGTCAAGGTCAAGGACAGGGACAAGGACAGGGACAAGGACAGGGACAAGGACAAGGA